>Ga0228702_1000019_pt1 | contig 257980 bp, 255 predicted proteins | sample McNCre217_Aug_MG_2_FD_178018 | JGI IMG/M metagenome (GOLD analysis project Ga0228702, IMG submission 178018) | Freshwater microbial communities from McNutts Creek, Athens, Georgia, United States - 20-17_Aug_MG | ecosystem: Environmental > Aquatic > Freshwater > Creek | place: USA: Georgia... | reverse complement strand
GCTTGGTGCCCACGCCGTCGGTGCCGCTCACCAGCACGGGTTCTTTGTAGCGCTTGGGCACTTCAAACAGGGCGCCAAAACCGCCAATGCCGGCCAGCACGCCTTCGCGCATGGTTTTCTTGGCCAGGGGCTTGATGCGTTCGACCAGCGCGTCACCGGCAACGATGTCGACGCCTGCGTCTTTGTAGGAAAGGGGTGTTTGGCTCATGGTTTTGGCCCACAGAGGGCTTGCAAAGGGAATAGAGGGGCCCAATAAACGGCGGGCAGACTAAAATCAGACGCAATTTTAAGGGTTCACCCTGCCCTTTGGTTTCTTCCCTCCAGATTCGAGTCCGATTTGCAAGCACCCACGCCTCTTTTGTTGAACCGCCTGGCCTCCTGGCTGGGGGTGCTGCTGTTGTGTCTGGTGGTGTTCTGGTTGCTGGCGCCTGTGCTGGCCCCCTTTGTGATTGCTGCCGTGCTGGCCTATGTGCTGCACCCTCTGGTGTTGCGGCTGGAGGGCTTGGGGCGCGGACGGCTGCCCCGTACGCTGGCGGTGGTTCTGGTTGAGGCTCTGGCCTTGTTCGCGTTGATTGGCTTGTTTTTGTTGCTGGTGCCGGTGGTCTGGCGTGAATGGCCGCTCATCAAGCAGCAACTGCCTTTGATGCTGGACCGGCTTGATGCTTCTCTGCGGCCCTGGCTGGCGCAGTGGGGGGTGGATGTTTCGCTGGACATGGGCGAAATCAAGTCCCAACTCAAGGAGTACATCACGGCCAACCGCGAAGACTGGCTGGCGCCTTTGCTGTCTTCGCTCAAGCTGGGCGGCAGTGTGGCGTTGGCCGTGGCGGGTTATGCCGTGCTGGTGCCGGTGGCGCTGTTTTTCATGCTGCATGACTGGACCCGCATGGTGCATCTGTGCGTGGCGTTGGTGCCGCCCAGGCTGCGCAGCCGTTTTGACAGTTTCATGCTCGATTGCGACACGGTCCTCGGCGAATACCTGCGTGGGCAGCTGCTGGTGATGCTGGCGCTGGCCGTGTTTTATGCCGTGGGTCTGAGTCTGTTCGGACTGGATCTGGCTTTCCCGATCGGGGTGTTCACCGGTCTTGCAGTTTTTGTGCCTTATCTGGGCTTCGGCCTGGGCCTGGTGCTGGCCCTGCTGGCGGGCTTGCTGCAGTTTTCACCCGGCCATGCCCTGTTGATGGTGGCCGTGGTCTATGGCCTGGGCCAGATGGTGGAGAGTTTTGTGCTGACGCCTCGCTTGGTGGGCGAGCGCATTGGCCTGCACCCCTTGGCGGTTATTTTGGCCCTGATGGCCTTTGGTCAATTGCTGGGTTTTGTGGGGGTGCTGATCGCCTTGCCTGCCAGTGCGGTGTTGCTGGTGGCTTTGCGCCGCCTGCGTGAACAGTATTTCCAGAGCCAGTTGTACGGTGACCCGGGTTCGCATCAACCATGAAGCAATTGGCGCTTGACATCGGGCTGGCGACCGCCCCTTCATTGGCCAGTTTTTTTGCAGGGCCCAACGAGTCGGCCTTGAGCCACCTCAAGCTCTGGACGTCGGGTCAGACCCGGGCACCTGTGCCCACCTACCTGTGGGGCGAGGCCGGGTCCGGCAAAACGCATTTGCTGCAGGCAGTACACCATGCACTGACCGAGCAGGGTCATGCTGTGGGCTGGCTCGACGCACACACCATGAACCCGCCGGAGTTTCAGGACGATTGGGCGGCGGTGCTGATGGACGATGTACAGCTGTACAACGCCGAGCAGCAACACACGGCCTTCAACTGGTTTGTGAATGCGCTCACGCCCCGCACAGGCACGCCCCGCTGGGTGCTGGCGGCAGGGGCTTTGCCACCAGCCGATCTCAAGCTGCGCGATGATCTGCGCACCCGCCTGGGCTGGGGGCATGTGTATGGCCTGCAGGTACTGGGCGAGGCCGAACGCCGTGCCGTGCTGCGCCAGGAGGCCGATGCCCGTGGCCTGTTTTTGAGTGACGAGGTCATGTCCTACATGCTGAATCGCTTTTCACGCGATCTGGGCAGTTTGATGCAACTGCTCGATCACCTGGACCACTATGCCTTGCAGACGCAGCGCGCCCTGACCATCCCTTTGGTGCGCGCCATGCTGGAAAATGAATGAAACTTGCGCTTTTTGACCTGGACCACACCCTGCTGCCGATCGACTCGGACCACACCTGGGGGGAGTTCACCACCGAGCTGGGCTGGACCGATCCGGCACATTTCCGTCAACGCAATGACGAGTTTTACACCCACTACCAGGCGGGCACACTCGACATCCACGACTATGTGCGCTTTGCCACCCGAGCTGCGCGCGAGCGTGGCGCAGTGGCGGCTGCGCGTGCCCATGCACGCTACATGGACGAGGTGATCCGCCCGCGCATCACGCCCGAGGCGCTGGCACTGGTACGATCACACCAACACGCGGGCGACACGGTGATGATCGTGACGGCCACCAACGAGTTCGTGACCCGCCCGATCGCACAGGCTTTCGGGGTGAGCGAGTTGATTGCCGTGGAGCTCGAACGCGATGCCAGTGGCTGGATCACGGGCGAGATCAAGGGCACACCGTCTTTTCGCGAAGGCAAAGTCACCCGGGTCGAGCACTGGCTGGCTGACCAAGGTCTCAGTTGGGCCGATGTCCAGATGAGCTTTTATTCCGATTCGATGAACGACCTGCCGCTGCTGGAAAAAGCCCAGCATCCGGTGGCCACCAACCCTGACAAACGATTGCGACAATTGGCCACAGAGCGTGGCTGGCGCATCCTGGACCTCTTTCAAGAATGATCAAGAAACTCATCACCAAACTGCTGGGCAAACCGGCGAGCGGCAAACCCGATTTCGGTCGCCGCACCGAAGTGCCCGCCAGCGTGCACGGCATCGATCCGAACCTGGTGGACGAGCGTGCCGTCAATGTGGTGCGCACCCTCCAGCAAGCGGGTTTCGAGGCTTACATCGTGGGCGGTGCTGTGCGTGACCTGCTGCTCGGCTTGCGCCCCAAGGATTTTGATGTGGCCACGGACGCCACGCCCGAAGAGGTCAAAGGACTGTTTCGCCGGGCCTTCATCATCGGCCGGCGCTTTCGCATCGTGCATGTGGTGTACGGCCGTGGTCGTGAACATGAGGTGATCGAGGTCTCCACCTTCCGTGCCCACCTCGACAACGCCGCGGCCGAGCAGGTCAAGGGCAATGAGCGCACCAGCAAGCGCCAGCTCGAGGGCATGCAGCATGCGGTGGATTCAAGTGGCCGTGTGCTGCGCGACAACGTGTGGGGCCCGCAGGACGAAGACGCCACGCGCCGGGACTTCACGGTCAACGCGATGTATTACGACCCGCAGACACAGATCGTGGTGGACTACCACGGTGGCATTCAGGACGCCAAAAAGCACACCCTGCGCATGATCGGTGATCCGGCCGCGCGTTACCGCGAAGACCCGGTGCGCATCATCCGCGCCGTGCGTTTTGCGGCCAAGCTCAGCCAGCTCGGTTTCAAGCTCGAATCCAAAACTGCGAAACCGCTGGTCGAGGCCAAGGCCTTGCTGGCCGATGTGCCACAAAGTCGCTTGTTCGACGAGATGCTCAAGCTCTTGCAGACGGGCCATGCCCTGGCATCCATTGCCCAGCTCAAGCACCTGGGGCTGGCCAAGGGCATCTATCCCTTGCTCGACGTGGTTGTGGAGCGCGCCGACAGTGCTTTTGTGAAAGCGGCATTGGCCGATACCGACCGTCGGGTGGGTGAGGGTAAACCGGTGGCGCCGAGCTTCCTGTTGGCCTGTGTGCTGTGGGCCGATGTGCGCGATGGCTGGGCCCAGCGGCTGGCCCGCAAGGAGCATTCTTTCCCCGCCTTGCAGGAGGCGATCGACGAAGTGTTCGATGCCCGTATCGGCGATGTGTCCGGGCGCGGCAAGCTGGCGGCCGACATGCGCGAGATCTGGATGATGCAGCCGCGTTTTGAAAAACGTGTCGGCAGCACGCCGTTTGGCATGGTGGAGCAGCCGCGATTCCGTGCCGGATTCGACTTTCTGCGCCTGCGCGCCGATGTTCAGGAAGTGGACGTGACGCTGGCCGACTGGTGGCAGGAGTTCAGCATGGCCGACGACGCGACACGCGAAGACCTGGTCCAGCAAGCCCGTGCCGAGCAGCAGGCCAAGCCACGTGCACGCCGCGCGCCCAAGCCTGTGGCAGGTGAGCCCCGCGCAGCAGCCCCCATGGCGGATACGCCGGTGGACAGCGATGGCGACACGGCTGCGCCCAAAAAACGCCGTCGCCGCCGTCGCAAGCCCGGCGCAGGTGCATCCAGCGAAGGCGCTGGCGAATAAGCCCCATGCAGCGTGAGCCTGTCACCGCCTTTGTTGCGCTGGGAGCCAACCTGGGCGATGCCCGGCAGGCGATGCTGGACGCGGTCAATGCGTTGGCCCGGTTGCCACAGACCGAATTGACTGGCTGTTCGCGCTTGTACCGTACGGCGCCACATGAAGCCTCGGGCCCGGATTTCATCAATGCCGTGGCGCGTGTGTCCACCCGCCTGACGGCCCCCGAGTTGCTGGATGCACTGCAGACGCTGGAGCTGCAGGCCGGGCGGGAACGCCCTTATGTGAATGCACCCCGCACGCTCGACCTGGATGTGCTGCTTTATGGCGACGCCCGCATGGACAGCCCTCGCCTGACCGTGCCGCACCCGCGCATGTGGGGGAGGGCCTTTGTGCTGCATCCATTGGCCGAATTGGCGCCTGAGCGCATTTCCTCTGGAGCCCTTGCTGTGGTGAATGATCAGGCCATTTCGCCCTTGGCAAAGGTTTCCGTGTCATGAATTTCGGACATTTACCTGTAGGGCTGCAAACCGTGTTGTTGCTCCTGGCCAGCAATGTGTTCATGACCTTCGCCTGGTATGGTCACCTCAAGAGCCTGTCAACGGCACCGTGGTACATCGCTGCGCTGGTGAGCTGGGGGATCGCCCTGTTTGAATACCTGCTGCAGGTGCCAGCCAACCGCATTGGCTACACCGAGTTCAATGTCGGGCAGCTCAAGATCATGCAGGAAGTCATCACCCTGACGGTGTTTGTGCCATTTGCCATGATTTACCTTGGAGAGCCCTTCAAACTGGACTATGTCTGGGCGGCTTTGTGCATGGTGGGTGCGGTTTATTTCATTTTTCGCAGCGTTTGAAGCATTTCCAAACGTCAAAAACCGGGCTTCAAGGCGGTTAAACTTCCTGCGTCATCAATTTGTCACCATTTTGAAGTGGTGTTGTCAGGAGTTTTTCATGCTGTTCGGCAAGCTGCTGCCCAAAGAAGGCAATTTTTTTGAACTGTTCAACCAGCATGCCGAGCGCATTGTGGATGCAGCCCGTGCGTTTTCCAACCTGGTCGCCAATTACAGCGATACCCATTTGCGGGAAAAATACAACCGCGATGTGGACAACGCCGAACACGCCGCCGACCGTGTGACGCAGGAAGTCAACCGCCTGATCCACACCACCTTCATCACCCCGATCGACCGCGAGCAGATTCATGCCCTCATCAACCTGATGGACGATGTGGCTGATCTGATTCAGGACTCTGCCGAGACCATGGCGCTGTATGACGTGCGTCACATGACCGAAGAGATCTCGCGCCTGACCGATCTGTCGGTGCGTTGCTGCGAGCGCCTGCAGGATGCGGTCAAGCTCTTGCCCCGCATCGGTGAGCCCGCTGTGGCCGAGTCGGCTCTGAAAACCTGCGAAGAAATCGACCGCCTGGAGTCTGATGCCGACCGCGTGATGCGCAGTGCCATGAGCAAGCTCTTTCGTGACGAGCCCGATGTGCGCGAGATCATCAAGCTCAAGGCCATTTACGAACTGCTGGAAACGATCACCGACAAGTGCGAAGACGTGGCCAACCAGATCGAGGGCATCGTCCTCGAGAACTCCTGATTCGCAAGCGGAGTCCTGACACATGGAAACCGTACAAACCGCTCTGTGGGTGGTGATCCTGCTGGTGGCGCTGGCCTTGGCATTCGACTTCATGAACGGGTTTCATGATGCAGCCAACTCCATCGCCACGGTCGTCTCCACCGGGGTGCTCAAACCGACCCAGGCGGTGGTGTTTGCGGCCTTTTTCAACTTCGTGGCCATTTTCATCTTCCACCTCAGCGTAGCGGCCACCATCGGCAAAGGCATTGTCCAGCCCGGTGTGGTGGATGTGCACGTGGTCTTTGGTGCCCTGGTGGGCGCCATCAGCTGGAACGTCATCACCTGGTACTACGGTATTCCGAGCAGCTCTTCGCACGCGCTGATCGGTGGCATCGTGGGTGCCGTGATCGCCAAGGCCGGTGCCAGTGCGCTGGTGTCTGCAGGTATTCTCAAAACGGTGGCGTTTATCTTTGTGTCTCCTTTGTTGGGCTTCACACTGGGGTCATTGATGATGGTGATCGTGGCGCAGATATTTCGCCGCACGCGTCCGTCCAAGGTCGACAAGTGGTTTCGTCGGCTCCAGCTGGTTTCCGCGGGCGCATACAGCCTGGGGCATGGTGGCAACGATGCTCAGAAAACCATCGGCATCATCTGGCTGCTGCTGATTGCGACTGGCTACGCCCTGCCCGGCGATAAATCGCCTCCTGCGTGGACGGTGGTCTGCTGCTACATGGCGATTGGTCTGGGCACCATGTTCGGTGGTTGGCGCATCGTCAAAACCATGGGGCAAAAGATCACCAAGCTCAAACCTGTGGGTGGTTTTTGCGCTGAAACGGGCGGTGCCATGACCCTGTTTCTCGCGACGGCCTTGGGCATTCCGGTATCCACGACGCACACCATCACGGGGGCCATCGTCGGCGTGGGCTCTACCCAGCGTGCCAGTGCCGTGCGTTGGGGCGTGGCGGGCAACATTGTGTGGGCCTGGGTCTTGACCATCCCTGCAAGCGCCTTTGTGGCGGCCATTTCCTACTGGGTCAGTTTTCAGATCTTCTGACCCCGCAGTTTCGACTGGAAAAAAGGCTCCTTCCAGGAGCCTTTTTTATTGACTGATTTTCTGTGCTTCTTCGATCTGGTACTCGAAATACCGCTGAAAGCTGAATGCCAGGCTGGCCATCAGCACAGCCGTGCCCACCAGCAGCGACGCGGCAACGCCGCCGATGGTCAGCCAGTTGGTTTGTCCTGCTGGGGCCTGCGCCGCTGCATCGGGGTTGTAGCGGGCATTCCATTTGTCAGTGGACATCAAGCCGTACACGATGGCGTTGAGTCCGCAGGCCGCGATGGTGAAGCCCAGCAGAGGGATCAACCACCAGCTTGTCTGGTCATCCAGTCCGTATTGTTGGACCCGTTCAATGCCATAAAGTCCCAGTGCGGTGGGAATGGGCAGCAACCATCCGGTCATGTCGCTCAGGCCGTTGAGATAGAAGCGGTGCAGGCCCAAAGGGCCGCCCAGGAAGGTCAGCCAGGTGGCCAGGGTTTTGTTTTTCATGGGACCGATTATTGCGGACATGCCTTGGTTGGACTGTCCTCTGGACGCCAATCTGCAGCTCCAGTTATAATTGTGGGCTTTTCAGTGTGTCACTGGCCGGGTGGCCAGTTGCGTGTCTCAAACGCTGGAAGAAATCGGGTGTCTCGGCATTTGTTCCGAAGTCATCCAACCACCCAAGGATAAATCATGGTTGTTATTCGTCTGAACCGCGGCGGCTCTAAAGCACGTCCTTTCTTCAACATCGTCGTCGCCGACAAGCGCGTGCGTCGTGATGGCCGCTTCCTGGAGCGCATCGGTTTTTACAACCCCACAGCCCGTGGTGGCGAAGAAGGTCTGCGCATTGCCCAAGACCGTCTGACCTACTGGAAAAGCGTTGGCGCCCAGGCTTCCCCCACCGTGGAACGCCTGATCCGTCAAGCTGGCAAAGCAGCCGCCTGATCGGCTCGCATCGGTCATGCGCCCAGCCTTGGAAACAGCGGCACTGCCCGCTGACGCCATCGAAGTCGGGCGCATTGCCGATGCCTGGGGCATCAAAGGCTGGTTCAAGGTCTTGCCCCACAGCGCCTCGCCCGAGGCGCTTTTTTCTTCCAAACGCTGGTTTTTATTGCCGCCCGATCGGCCCATGAAACCCAAGCGCCCCACGGAAGCCGCTGCTGCCAAGTCTGAGGCAGCCGCATGGACTGAACCTTTGCTTTTGCGCATCAAGGAGTCCAAGGACCATTCCGACACCATCGTGGCCACGGCCCACGACATCGATGACCGCAATGCCGCCGAGGCCTTGCGTGGCGCCCGCATTTTTGTGCCCCGTTCCAGCTTCCCCAGCGCGGCTGAAGGCGAGTATTACTGGGTCGACCTCATTGGTCTGCAGGTGGTCAACCGCGAAGGCATTGCCCTGGGTGAAGTGCGCGACCTCATGTCCACTGGTCCTCAGACCGTGCTGGTGATCGCAGCCGTCCCGCAAGCCGAAGGCGGCAAAGCGGTTGAGCGCATGATTCCTTTTGTCAGCGCTTTTGTGGACGGTGTCGATTTGCCTGGCCGACGCATCACCGTTGACTGGCAGCCCGACTACTGATCGGCCTGCGGCCGTGGAGGGCCACATCCATGCGCTTTGACATCATCACGCTGTTTCCTGAACTGTTTGCGCCGTTGCTGACCAGCGGTATCACGCGCCGTGCCTACGACAGCCGCAGCGTCGACGTCCGCCTGTGGAACCCACGGGATCATGCAGACGGCAACTACCGCCGAGTGGACGATCGCCCGTTTGGTGGAGGGCCAGGCATGGTGATGCTGGCCGAGCCACTGGAGAAATGCCTTCAGGCCATCCGTGCTGACCGGTCAGAGGCTGACCCGGCACCTTTGGTGCTCTTTTCGCCGATTGGGCAAAAGCTGAACCATGCTGCAGTACAGACCTGGTCCGATAGCCTGGGAGCTGTGCTGCTGTGCGGTCGCTACGAAGGGGTGGACCAGCGCTTCATTGACCGCCATGTCTCGGCTCAGATCAGCCTGGGGGATTTTGTGTTGTCCGGCGGTGAAATCGCCGCCATGGCCTTGCTCGATGCCGTGGCGCGACTGCAGCCCGGTGTGCTCAATGACGAAGGCAGCCATCAATTCGACAGCTTCAATCCTGCGCTCGATGGTTTGCTGGACAGCCCGCATTACACCCGTCCGGAAGTCTGGCAGGGGCAGTCTGTGCCAGACGCTTTGTTGTCGGGGCACCACGCCAGGATCGAGCGCTGGCGGCGCGAGCAAAGCCTCTCACTCAGTGCCCGTTACCGCCCCGAATTGGTGGTGCAAGCGCGCTCTGCGGGCGGCTTGAGCAAAGAGGACGAAGCTTTTTTGAGTCGGCAACCTGCCAACGGCGCATCTGAAAACTCAAAAAAGCTATAATCCAAAGCTATCCCGGTCCTCTACCTGCCGCGATCCGGCCCCTGCAGAGTTGATCTGCGGGTGTTGTCATTGAACCAATGACGCACGGAACGCCCCTAGTGCAGCAGGCATGAACGAGAGAAATGTCGGAGTTTCAAATGAACCTGATTCAAACCCTTGAGCAAGAAGAAATTGCTCGCCTTGGCAAAACCATCCCTGAGTTCGCCCCTGGCGACACCGTGATCGTGAACGTGAACGTGGTCGAAGGTACCCGCAAGCGTGTTCAGGCTTACGAAGGTGTGGTGATCGCCAAGCGCAACCGTGGCCTCAACAGCGGCTTCACCGTGCGCAAGATCTCCAGTGGCGAAGGTGTGGAGCGTACGTTCCAGACTTACAGCCCGCTGATCGCCAGCATCGAAGTCAAGCGTCGTGGCGACGTGCGTCGTGCCAAGCTGTACTACCTGCGCGAGCGCAGCGGCAAGTCGGCTCGCATCAAGGAAAAGCTGCCTCAGCGCAAAGTGGTTGCCGCCACTGCTGCATAAGCCTTCCTGGCCTCAGAAAAACCGCCCACGGCGCAAGCCGGGGCGGTTTTTTTACGTCTGTTGGTGGCGTGACGTCCATGAAAAAACCGCTCAAGGCCGAAGGCCATGAGCGGTTTCAGGCCTGACACTGCGTGTCAGGCGGCAGCCAGTTCGATCAGCCGCGTGTGATCTTCAGCACCTTGGCACCTGCAGTGCGCTTGGCAGGGCCACCCGCATTGTGGGGTTTGAAGCTGTTGGCACCAAACTGTTTGGGGCCGCGGGGGGCAAACTTGTCACCTGCTGCGCCGCGAGGGGCAGGGCGGGCGCGGTTGTCGCGCTCTTCCCAGCGACCACCGCTGCGTGCATCCTGACGGGGTGCGCCACGGCTTTCGCTGCGTTCCCAAGGGGCGCCTTGCGGGGCGCGAGGCTCAAAACGGGGCTCCTGGCGACCTTCGAAACGGTCACCGCGGCCGCCACCGTCTTTGCGTGGATCGAAGCGGGGCTCGAAACGAGGTTGTTCGTCACGGAAGTTGTCACGTGGGCCACGGTTGTCGAAGCGGTCACCTTGGGGGCGGCCGCGGCCACCGAAGCCACCACGGTCATTGAAGCCGCTGCGGTCGGCGTAACCACCACGATCGGCAAAGCCGCCGCGTGCTGGGCCTTTGCCAAAGGGCTTGCGTGGTGCGTCAAAACGTTGCTTGGGCTCCATGCCGGGAATCACTTCGGCCTTGAATGGTTGACGTGTGTAGGACTCGATGTCACCGATCTTGCGGCGGTCACGGATCTCGGCAAAAGTCACGGCAATACCGTCGCGACCGGCACGACCAGTGCGGCCAATGCGGTGGGTGTAGTCCTCGGCCTTCATAGGCAAGCCGAAGTTGAAGACGTGGGTGATGGTGGGGACGTCGATGCCACGAGCGGCCACATCGGTGGCCACCAGGATCTGGACCTGGCCGTTGCGCAGGGCCATCAGGCGGCGGTTGCGCATGCCTTGGCTCAGGGCGCCGTGCAGGGCTACAGCCGAGAAGCCGTCTTGCTGCAGGTCGGTGGCCAGGCCATCGCACTCGATCTGGGTGCTGGCGAACACGATGGCTTGGTCAATCGTCGTGTCACGCAGCCAGTGGTCCAGCAGCTGGCGCTTGTGCTGGGCGTTGTCGGCCCAGAACAGCACCTGCTTGATGTTGTTGTGCTTTTCCTGCGGGTTGTCGATCTGGATTTTCTGGACCGAAGAACCACCGTCGTGCATCACGCGCATGGCCAGCTGCTGGATGCGGGGTGCAAATGTGGCGCTGAACATCATGGTCTGGCGGCGCTGGCTGGTCATGTCGTTGATGTCGGCCAGATCGTCCGAGAAGCCCAGGTCGAGCATGCGGTCGGCCTCGTCCACCACCAGGAACTGGACCTGGTCCAGCTTGATTTGCATGGAGCGTTGCAGGTCGAGCAAGCGGCCAGGTGTGGCCACGACCAGGTTGGCGTTTTGCAGCTTGGCAATTTGTAATTGGTAAGGAATGCCGCCGACCACGTTGGCCACGCGCAGGCCGCGTGTGTGCTTGACCAGCTCGATCGCATCGTGGGCCACTTGCTGGGCCAGCTCGCGTGTAGGGCACAGGATCAAGGCGCCGGGCACGGCCGCCTTGAAGTTGCGGGGGTTGGTGGGGTCTTTGCGCTTGGCGCGCTTGGGGGCGGGTTCGCCCTTGGCGGCAGCGTCGGCGCAAGCTTGTTCAAACTCGGCGCGCTCGGCAGCCTCCTGCTCGGCCATTTGCTGGATCAGGGTGTGCAGCACAGGCAGCAGGAAGGCGGCGGTTTTGCCGCTGCCGGTCTGGCTGGAGACCATGAGGTCGCTGTAGCCATTGGATTGGCCGTCTTTGGAGCCACCTGCTGTAGGCAGTGCCAGTGGAATGGCGCGCTTTTGCACGGCGGTCGGCTGGGTGTAGCCCAGGTCGGCCACGGCTTGCACCAGCTCGGGGGCCAGGCCCAGTTCGACGAAGCCGTTGGGCACGTCGGCAATGCTTTCTTCGACTGCAGCGGCGTCAAAGGCCAGTTCAGTGGCGATGGAAATGTTTTCGGCAGGCGACAGGTCGTCCTGCACTGTGTTCAAAGTGTCAGTCATGTGTATATAAAACTCGCACGGAACAACGGCCGCAATGAATTGCTCTGGCCGCTGGCACCGCAAGGTTGAAAAAACATCAACCATCAAACGGTGCTCGCGAGGGGCGCTTGGCGTGGAGCCTGGCCGCTGTGAGTGACCCTATCGTTGGGTCAAGGCATGAAGGGAGATGTAGGAAACGCTGCACAGCTTGTGCAGCGAGCAGGCGATTATGGCATGGATCTGAAAAGAACGCTAGGGTTTTCCCTGAAAACGATCAAAGCCGGATGAAATGCTCCCGGTAATGCGCCAATTCGTCGATCGATTCATGCACATCGGCCAGTGCCGTGTGCTTTTGCTGCTTCTTGAAGCTGGCGTACACCTCGGGCTTCCAGCGGCGTGACAATTCCTTGAGCGTGCTCACGTCCAGGTTGCGGTAATGGAAGAACCCCTCCAGTCGGGGCATGAATTTCACCAGGAAGCGGCGGTCCTGGCTGATGGTGTTGCCACACAAGGGCGAGGCACCTTTGGGCAGGTAGTCTTTGAGGAAGTTGAGGATCTGTTCTTCAGCCTCGGCTTCGCTGACTGTGGAGGCCTTGACCTTGTCAATCAAGCCGCTTTTGCCGTGGGTGCCTTTGTTCCAGGCGTCCATCTTGTTCAGCAACTCGTCGCTTTGGTGGATCACCAGCACCGGGCCTTCAATGCGGGGGCTCAGGTGAGGGCCGGTCACGATCACGGCGATTTCAAGCAGACGCTCTTTTTCGGGATCGAGCCCTGTCATTTCGCAATCGATCCAGACCAGATTCTGGTCGGATTTGGGCAACTCAGCTGTTTCCGGGGCGGGGGAGGCATTCACTTCAGACATGGCGAGATTGTCGCCGATGACCGGGTGGGCGCCGGACGACTCAATCTGCCCTACACTTTGCGCCCATGAACGCGTCCCTGACTCTGACCCTCACACTGGCCGTGGCGCTGGTGGCCCATGTGGCCCTCAAGCTCTGGCTCAATGCCCGGCAAGTGCGCCATGTGGCGGCCCACTGGGGCGCGGTTCCGCAGGCGCATGTCCAGACCATCAGCCTGGCCGATCACCAGAAAGCGGCGGACTACACCCTGGCCAAGGCCAAACTCTCGCAGATCGACATCGTGCTCGATGCCGTGGTGCTGGTGGGTTGGACCTTGCTGGGCGGGCTGGACGCACTGAACCAGCTGCTGCTGAGCCTCATGGGGCCTGGCATGGCGCAGCAAATCGCGCTGATCGTCTCTTTCATGCTGATCGGCGGCGTGATCGGTTTGCCTCTGTCACTGGTGCAGACCTTTGGTGTGGAGCAGCGCTTTGGCTTCAACAAGATGACGCCCACCCTGTGGATCAGCGACCTGCTCAAAGGCCTTCTGGTCGGGGCGGTGCTGGGCTTGCCGCTACTTTGGCTGGTGCTCTGGCTGATGGAGATGGGTGGCAGCCTGTGGTGGCTGTGGGCTTGGGGCGTGCTGGTGGGGTGGCAACTCTTCCTGATGGCGATCGCGCCAAACGTGATCATGCCGCTGTTCAACAAATTCACGCCACTCGAAGACGAATCGCTCAAGGCCCGTGTGCAGGCCCTGATGCAACGTGCAGGCTTCAAGGCCAAAGGTTTTTTCGTGATGGATGGCAGCCGCCGCTCGGCGCATTCCAATGCGTTTTTCTCGGGCTTTGGTGCCAGCAAACGGGTGGTGTTTTTCGACACCTTGCTCAAGCAGTTGAGTCCGGCTGAAATGGAGGCGGTGCTGGCCCATGAGTTGGGTCATTTCAAGCACAAACACATCCTCAAGATGATGGTGGTAAGTTTTGTGACCACGCTGGCAGGGCTGGCTTTGCTGGGTTGGCTGGTGCAGCAGGTGTGGTTCTTCACTGGGCTTGGTGTGGTGCCGAGCATGGCGGGCAACAACAACGCACTGGCGCTGGTGCTGTTCATGCTGGTGGTGCCCCTGTTCACTTTCTTCATGGCGCCCCTGAGTTCATGGCGCTCACGGCAGCAGGAGTTCGAGGCCGATGCCTATGCAGCGTCGCAAACGCCGGGGGCTGATCTGGCCTCGGCCTTGCTCAAGCTGTACCAGGACAACGCATCCACGCTGACTCCTGATCCCTTGTTTGTGAAGTTCTACTACTCTCATCCGCCAGCCAGCGAGCGCCTGGCGCGGATGGCGTCTGCATGAGCAAACCCAAAGCACGCGACGCGGCGCCTGTCGCAGACCTGCAGCCCGGTCTGGTGGTGGCGGCTTACGGTCGCCACAGCCTGGTGGAAACGCCCGATGGCCGCCGACTGATTTGCCACCCCCGCGGCAAGAAGAACCAGGCGGTGGTGGGCGACCAGGTGCTCTGGCTCGCGACGGGCGACGAAGGCAGCATCGAACGTCTGCAGGAGCGCCGCAACCTGTTTTACCGTCAGGACGAGATCCGCACCAAATCGTTCGCCGCCAATCTGGACCGCGTGCTGATCCTGATCGCAGCGGAGCCCGAATTCTCGGAAAGCCAGCTTTGCCGCGCCCTGGTCGCGGCCGAGGCGGAAAAAATCACCCCCATCATCGCGCTCAACAAGAGCGATCTGGCCGTGCCGTTTGCACAGGCCTGGGATCGGCTGGCACCCTACCGGGCCATGGGCTACCAGGTCTTGCCTTTGAGCCTTAACCCACGTTCGGCGCTTTCGCAAAGTGATGGGGTTGATGCCTTGTGTGAGCAGTTGCAAGGCCAGACCACACTGGTGCTGGGGCCCTCGGGCAGCGGCAAGAGCACATTGATCAACCGCTTGTTGCCCGAAGCGCAGGTGGAGACCGGGGAAATTTCACAGGCGCTCAACTCCGGGAAACACACCACCACCAACACCCGTTGGTACTGGGTGCCCGAATTGGACAAGGCGGGGCAGCGCACCGCCTTGATCGACTCGCCTGGCTTTCAGGAGTTTGGTCTGAACCACATCGAGCCGACGCGGCTGGCCCAGTGCATGCCCGATTTGCGCCAATACCTGGGGCAGTGCAAGTTCTACAACTGCACCCACCTGCACGAGCCCGGTTGTGCTGTGCTGGCCCAGGTCAGCAGCGAGGAGAAAACGGGCACCATCAGTGCCCGCCGCCATCGCATTTATGCCCAGTTGTTTGAAGAGTTGAGCCAGCAGCGCTGGTGAGGCGTCAGCCTGGTGTGAGGTTCAGCCGAGCAGGTTGGCCATGGTGAGCAGGGCCACCAGCACCAGCCACATCAGCACCGTGCGCCAGACCAGACCCACCACCTGGGCAAAATGTGCGACCTCGGCCGGGCGCCCTGGCGTGCTGCTGCCACCCGTGCTCGGGTCGGTGTTGTTTTCCTCCCCGTCTGCACTGGAGGCTCTGTCCAGAGACGCACCACCGAGCTGGATGTTGATGGCGCCCGCCGTGGCCGCGAGGATCACGCCGTCATTGTCTTCCGGAAATTTCTGTGCGTGGTTGCGCCAGCCGTCCATCGCATCTTCAAAACTGCCCACAATGGCAAAGCCCAAAGCCGTGGCGCGTGCAGGCAACCAGTCGATGGCCATCCAGGCGCGTTGAGAGACTTCGCACAGCACATTGCTGACACGGGCGCCATCGGCTTGCGGGCGCTGCCAGTGCGATTGTGCGTATTCTGTGATGCGGTAAACCACTGCACCCACAGGGCCCAGACCGATGACCGACATCAATGCGTACCAGAAGAAAACCCCGAAAACGTGACGGTGTGCGGCAATCATCGAGTACTCGATCGCGTGGCGCACGATTTCGCTGCGAGGGATGTCGCCGACCTTGACTTGCTGCCATTCGGCCAGCAACTGGCGGGCTTTGGCTTCATCGCCATCTTCCAGCGCGTCGCGGATGGCGGTGAAGTGGTGGCTGAACTGGCGAAAGCCCAGAGTCACGTACAACAAGGCCACATGCCACAGCACAGCCGCCAGCCAGCCCAGGCTCAGCACCAGCATCCAATGCACCAGCATGACCATCACCGCAGGAAGCAACACGGTGATACCCCAGGCCACCCAGGCCTGATGCCGAACGCCGGCGTCAAGGGTGCGTGCCACCCAGTCCGCCCAGCCTGCCATGGTTTTGTAGATGGGGCTTTCTGCGGTCATGGGGCGGGCTTGCTCAAGGACCAAGGCCAGAAGAATTGCGAAAAAACTCATTGCACCTCCGAGGCTGTATTTTCAGCCAGCAAGAAACGGTAAAAATTCCTCAGCATGCCGGCCGTGGCGCCCCAGATGAAACGCTCCACAGGCTCGATCTGTCCCTGGCTGTTGAGTCGGTGCTCGGTGTAGGGCATGGAGAACCACTCTCGGCGACCCCCTTGCCAGTCCACCGTGTGGCGTCGGTGGTGGGCCGGGTTCATCAAAAAGTCCAAAGGCACCTCGAACACATCGGCCACCTCGCCGGGGTTGGGGCTCGGGGTGAAGTCCGGCTGCACCAGACCGACCACAGGTGTGACCAGAAACGAGGTGCCTGTCACGTAAATCGGCAACTCACCGATCACTTGCACCCGATCGGGCAGCAGCCCGACCTCTTCATGGGCTTCACGCAGCGCGGCTGCCTGCACGCTGGAGTCCTGTTCATCGACTTTGCCTCCCGGAAAAGCGATTTGCCCTGAATGGGTGGACAGGTGTGCGGTGCGCAAGGTCAGCAAAATGGTGGGGCCACCTGCGCTGGCTTCCCTGAGCACGATCGGGATCAGGACAGCGGCCTGGGCTGGCGGGCGCTCAGCGAAACGAGGCTCACGCACGATCTCGGGCGCCCATTCGGGCGGCGACGCAAAGCGCTGGCGCAGCGCCTCGGGCAGCAGGTGTGCATGGGGTACGGGAGGCAGGTCGTCGTCCACACGGGACACGGGCACCTGGAGAGGGTCAAAGGACAAGGGTTGGGGCACAGCCATGATTTATACCTGTCTTTGCGCTGCAGCTGGGTTCATGGGGGTCATCCGGGTGTCTGCGCTTGTTCGCATTGGACCTGGATCAGGGTGTGCTGTTGATGTGCCAGGTCCAGCGCCAGCGCGCTCAGACAGCCGCCCCAGACACAGCCGGAATCCAGCGCCCAGACATCGGTGCGTCCCAGCCAACCCAGGGTGGACCAATGGCCAAAAGCCACCACGCGGTCTGCGGTCTGGCGCCGGGGCACATCAAACCAGGGCATGCAGCCTTCGGGGGCAGCCAGGGCGCTGTCCTTGCTTTCAAACTCCATGACCCCTTCGGGTGTGCAAAAACGCAGGCGGGTGAGCGCGTTGACAATGACCCGCAGGCGATCCATGCCTGTCAGGCTGTCGTCCCAGGCGGCAGGCTGGTTGCCGTACATCTCTTTTAAAAATGCTTGCCAATTCTGGCCTTGCAAAACGGCTTCGACTTCGGCCGCCAGGCGCAGCGTTTGCTCGCTTGTCCACTGTGGCAACACCCCGGCATGCACCATCAGCATGCCGTGGGCATGCAGCGCCATGGGCTGGTGACGCAGCCAGTCGAGCAGGGCATCGCGATCCGGGGCTTGCAGCAGGCCTTGCAGGGTGTCCATGCGGCTGCTTTGGCGTGCACCCGTGGCCACGGCGAGCGCATGCAGGTCGTGGTTGCCCAGCACGCAGTGCACCGAGTTGCCCAGGGCCATCAGACGGCGCAGCACGCTGGCAGAGTCCGGGCCGCGGTTGACCAGGTCGCCCAGCAGAAAGAGCGCATCCCGACTCGGAGAAAAATCCACCTTGCGCAACAGGCGCTCCAGAGGCGCATCGCAGCCCTGGATGTCACCAATCAAATACACCGCCATAAACACCTCTTTGGACCGATTGTCCCAAATTCCCCGTGCAGCGCAGGTGCTCCCCCGGCGCCGCACGGGCGATGTCGTCACACTTCCTTGGCACAATGGGGCAATGGATGTCTTGCTGATTGTCTTTCTGATCTTGCTCAACGGGGTGTTCGCCATGTCCGAAATGGCGCTGGCCTCCAGCCGCAAGGCGCGGCTGGCTGCGCTTGACGAAGCCGGTGACAAAGGGGCCAAGGTGGCCATTTCCCTGCTGGAGCAACCGACCCAGTTCCTGTCGACCGTGCAGGTGGGCATCACCTCGATTGGCGTGCTCAACGGCATCGTCGGCGAGGCGGCTTTCAGTGGCGGCCTGGCGCAGTACCTGATGACGCAAGGCCTGGGCGACGCCGCTGCGGCTTTGTCTGCCACGGCCATCGTGGTCACCCTGATCACGTTTGCCACCATCATCTTTGGCGAACTGGTGCCCAAGCGCATCGGGCAGCTGTACCCGGAGGCCGTGGCCCGCTGGGTGTCTCGCCCCATGGCCTGGCTGGCAAAAGCTGCAGGGCCGTTTGTGAAGCTGTTGGCGCTGTCCACGCAGGGCGTGCTCAAGCTCATGCGCATCAGCAGCAAGGGCAGTCAGGAAGTGACCGAAGAGGAAATCACCGCCAGTCTGGCCGAAGGCGTGCACGCGGGACTCATCGAGGAGCATGAGCACCAGATGGTGCGCAATGTGTTCCATCTGGACGACCGGCCTTTGACTTCGATGATGACCCCCCGAGGGGACATTCAATGGCTCGATGCAGCCTTGACATTGTCCGAAGCCATGACCCGGATCAACGCCATGCGCGAAGAAGGCCACCATTCCTGGTACCCGGTGTGCCGCGACGGCCTGGAGCATGTGCTGGGGGTCATCAGCGTATTCCAGTTGCTGGCTTTGCCCCCCGGGGAGTCTCGCCCCATTGAGCATTTTGCGCAGCCGGCGCACTTTGTGCCGGAAACCCTCAGTGGCATGGAGCTTCTGGAGCACCTGCGAGACCAATCGAGTCGCATGCTGTTTGTGGTGGACGAGTACGGTGAGGTGCAGGGCTTGCTCACGCCTCTCGATTTGCTGGAAGCCATCACAGGGGAGCTGAAGCCGGAAACCCAGACCGAGGCCTGGGCCACACCACGCGCCGATGGCTCGTGGCTACTGGACGGCCTGATGCCGATCAACGAACTCAAGGCCCGACTGGAGATCAAGGAGCTGCCCGCTGAAGACCGGGGCCGTTACAACACGCTGGCGGGTCTGCTGCTCTTTGTGCTGGGGCAATTGCCCGAAACAGGTGAATCTGTCGCTTTGGAAGGCTGGCGTTTTGAAATCGTCGATCTGGATGGTCGCCGTATTGACAAGGTATTGGCGCAGCCCATTCAAGTGGAATAAAAACCCTGATTTTGATTTGAATATCGAAAGGGATATTTTATTTTTTTGATGTGCGCTGTTATATTTGTACATTATTTTTAATGGAGTTACCTCATGAGTCAGACATATAAAGAATTGTTGCAGCAGCGCGAAGCCCTCGAAAAAGCCATCGCGCAGGCACGCCAGAATGAAATCGCTGCAGCTGTGTCCAAAGTCCGTGAATTGGTGGCCGAGTTTGGGTTGATTGCCCAGGACATTTTCCCAATACGTGGCGGCAAGTCTGCAGGCAAGGCTACGGCCAAGGTTGCACCCAAATACCGTGATCCTGCGACTGGCCAGACCTGGACAGGCCGTGGCAAAGCGCCCAAATGGATCGATGGCAAAGACCGCACCCAGTACCTGATTGCCTGATCGCGCAGCCATTCCATCCATAAAAAAACTCCGCCATGGCGGAGTTTTTTTATGGGCATTTGAAAAAAAAGACTGACCTCACTTAAGAAGCATGGATACCGGTCGATGTACATCAACGCACCCAAAGCGTGAATCTGGCTGAGGGATTTTTCGCTGAGACTGCACATCAGGAATGCAGGCTTGACAGGGTAGGCGAATTCGGCCATTGTCCCTTGCCATGGAAATTTAATAAAAACGTGAAAAACAATAATGACGAAAAAGAATATGCATCAGGTCACCCGAACCTGATGGACATGCTTTTCGGCCTTGTGCTGTTGAGTGTGATCGCGTTTGTTTCCTGGGTGGGTTATCTGGCCTATCAGGAAGGGATCAAGATTGAAACCAGCAAACGCCATGGTGAGGCTTGGCTGCAATGGCTGGGGGCGTCTTCAGCCAAAAGATTTCAGCCGGATTTTGAGCTGGTGGCTTGTGCCGGGGTGGTTCCTGCTGTGGCCGATCTGGTCACGCCTGCGGCTTCAATTGGCAACACCGCCAGCACGGCATTGGCCAATTCCTGGGGGGGGTGCTTCAAGACCTTGACCCGGCCGGAGGGGCCTTGGTCCGGGCAGATCAACCCCTTTTCCAAGGCTCCGGTTCAATTGGTGCTCAAGTGCGACAAGTCGGACCTTTCGGTTGCAGGCCATTTCTTTTTTGAAAAGCTCACGCCCACGCCTCCGGGGTCACCCCTGCCCGTGGTGTCGTCTTTGTTGACCGATGCCGATCCGCTGGATCAGAAAATCCAGCTGCGGTTGACACTGTGTGACAAGGGTGGTGATTCGATTCGCATTGGCGAAGTTGAGTTTTGAGGGTGGACGTGATGAAAACCTCCAGCGAACCCCATTTCAGTCTGAGCGAACCCGTCGACCTCATTCCATCCAATTTGCCGTTGCGCAAATGGCTTTACAGCTGGTTACTGGACCCGCATCTGCAAGGCAATTACCACAAGACCATTGACCAATGGGTGGGCTTGCTGATCGTGGCCAACCTGATGGCTTTGATGCTGGAGCATGTGCCTGCTGTTTACACGCCCTACAAGGCGTGGTTCCATGCCTTTGATGTTTTCTCCGTGGCGGTGTTCACAGTCGAATACCTGGTGCGTTTGTATCTGGCGCCCGAAGACCATGAATTCGACCATGCCCGTCACAAACGCTGGAGCTATGTCAAAAGCCCGTTTGCGCTGATCGACTTTCTGGCCGTGGCGCCGTTTTACCTGCAGGCCTTTGTGCCTGTGGACTTGCGGGTGCTGCGGTTCTTGCGGCTGCTTCGGATTCTGAAGCTCTTTCGTGTCCTGATTCCGGCATGGCACGAGTTTGTGGAGGTCAACCGTGGTCGCACTTTCCGCCAGAAGGTGCATGCGGTGGTTTACCCCGGTGAGTTCGGCGGCACCCTGCACCACATCTTTGACACCTTCATTGTGGTGTGGGTGGTGTTGTCCGTGGTCGCTGTGGTGCTGGAGTCGGTGCACAGCATCCACTACATCTTCAACGTCGAGTTCATCATCCTGGACGCGGTGGCGGTGGGCATTTTCACGGTGGAGTATTGCCTTCGGCTCTACTGCTGCGTGGAAAACCCGGGTTATGCCAATGCGCTCTGGGGCCGCATCAGGCACGCCAAAAGCGCGACCGCCATCGTTGATTTGCTGGCGGTCTTGCCGTTTTTTCTGGAAGCGTTCCTGCACCACCTGTTTGACTTGCGCTTCCTGCGTGTGTTCCGTCTGCTGCGCTTGCTCAAGCTCACACGTTACACGGGTGCGACCGCAACGCTCACGCGCGTCATCTTGCGTGAATGGCCTGTGCTCGCCGCCTCGGCCTTTGTGATGTTGTTGCTGGTGATCATGACCGCCAGCCTGGGGTATTTGTTCGAACATGAAGCCCAGCCCGACAAGTTCGAGAACATTCCTCAATCGATTTATTGGGCGGTCATCACCCTGGCCTCTGTGGGCTATGGCGATATTTCGCCCGTCACGCCCATGGGGCGTTTGATGACCATCATCCTGGCTTTGCTGGGGATCGGCATCTTCGCCATCCCTGCGGCCTTGCTGTCCTCGGCCTTCAGTGACCAGCTGCGCATCGAGCGCGAAACGCTCAAAAACGAACTGTATGAAATGCTGGCCGACGGGGTACTTGATGAGCATGAAACCGACCAGATCAAACGCGAAGCCAAACGGCTGCATCTGAGCGAAGAAGAGGTTGATCGCCTGATCATCAAGGCCCGCAAGGAGCGTGAACTCAAGGAGGATGTGTCCGTCTTGCCCCTGCACAAGATCGCCGCAACATCCGCGCATGCGGTCGAGCACTACAAAGTGCTGATTGCCCAGATCCGGCAGCTGGGCATCATGACCCACCAGGCCCGCTTCGTGAAGACAGCCACGCAAGATGGCCGCCTCTCGCCTCAAGAGTTGGGCATCTGGTGGCAGATTCAGGGCAAGGAGCCGCTCTCCGGGGCCAGCACACCTGTTGCAGCGGTGAAGACGCCTGCCAAGAAGGTGGCTGTGAAGAAGGCTGCCCCGGTCAAGAAAACCCCAGCGGTCAAACCCGCAGCAACCGCCAAGTCAACGACGGCCACCAAGAAGGCGATACCGGTGAAGACAACAGTGGCAACGAAAAAGGCCGTGCCCGCCAGGAAAACAGTGGCCAAAAAAACAGCAAGCCCCAAAGCCAAAGCCGATCCCGACCAAGGGTAAGCACCGCAGGACAGCTCAGTCCTGACCCTCGGTCAGGGTGTCCAGCTGGAAGCGGCCGCTTTTGTCCCACAGCCAGACGTCGGTGTAGGTGACTTTGCCCATTCGGGTGGGGGCTGGGAAGGGGGCTGCTGCATGGACCATGCGTTCGATCTCCGTCACCACCTCCGGTGCATGCCGTGGAGCGCGGGTCCATTTGAGCGCCTGTATTTGACCTTGGCGGTCGATGTCCACATTCAGTACGCCCACGGCATACAGCAGGGGCGGCAGGCGGCCCTTGAACACCCGTTCTTTCTGTTGTGCATACAAATGCCGTGCGGCATCCTTGCGGTAGTCTTTGGCGCTCGGGGCAGAGGAGGCCTGCTGCATCTGAGCGGGCACGCTTGCTGCGCCGGAGTGGGCGGGGCTGCTGTCTGTTGAAGGTGCCCGCTGTGGGGCGGTGGATGTGCAACCCCCCAGCCAAAGCGAGGCCACCGAGGCGATGCCCAACAGGCCGACCGTCCAACGACGCTCCAGGCTGTTCCAATAGATGCTTCGCGTGAGGCTCATTGTGGGCTCCTTGGCATACTCTTGCATGGGCTGCGATTGTGGCATTGCCCGCGCACTCTGTCAGAGGCATCGTATGGAAATGGAAAGCAAGTGTGAACTGGATTGATCAGGCCCTGCAAAGGCTGACCCAAAACCCCGCTGTCTGCGTGACGGTGCGCTCCACCCGTGGTTCGGTGCCGCGTGGCCCAGGTACGGCCATGGTGGTGTTTGCAGATGGCGAGTGCGGCACCATCGGTGGTGGCCATCTGGAATACCAGGCCATTGCACATGCCCGCTTGTTGCTGGCAGGACAAGCCCAGGCGCTGGTGTTGCAGCATGTGCTGGGCCCGAGCCTCGGCCAGTGTTGCGGGGGCTCGGTGGAGCTGGCGTTCAGTCGGGTCGACGCGCATGATGTGCCTGGTTTGCGCGCCCGCCTGGTGCCTGCATGCACCCCTTTGGCGCTGTTTGGCGGCGGCCATGTGGGCAAGGCGCTGGTGAATGTGCTGGCATCTTTGCCTTTTGCGGTGCGCTGGATCGACAGCCGGGACGAGATTTTCCCCTCGGATGTGCCGCCTCAGGTGGTGTGCGAGCATTCGAGTCCGGTGCACATGGCCGTCGACACGCTCGCGCCCGGTAGCCGTGTGCTCATCATGAGCTTCAGCCATGCCGAGGACCTGGACGTGGTGATCGCCTGCCTCAAGCGCTTGCGTGAACGCAACGACTTGCCCTTTGTCGGGCTCATCGGCAGCAAGACCAAATGGGCCACCTTCCGGCACCGGCTCGAAGCCCGGGGATTCTCCGAGGCAGAAATCGCGCAAATCACTTGCCCCATCGGGGTGCCAGGCATTGCAGGCAAAGAGCCCGAGGTCATCGCTGTGGCGGTGGCGGCACAGCTCTTGCAACTTCCTGCTTGAATTGGCCACCCTTCTGACTTGCTGGTTTACCCTGAAATGCAATGTTGGATCGGGAAGACAAAATTGTATACACTTGGGTGCACCAGTCGCAGCGGCGCAACGGTGGGCCTCCAGGCCCCGGATCTTCGCGACAGAATGACTGCTCACAGCGCCCGCGGTGGTGAGCAGGTTGGAGAATCCTGATGGAAGCTTATTTGCTGGATTGGGCCAACCTGCTGCTCAGGTGGGTTCATGTGATCACGGCCATTGCCTGGATCGGCTCGTCGTTTTACTTTGTCTTTCTGGACAACAACCTGCTCAAACCCACCTCGCCCGACCTGCTCGAAAAAGGCGTGGACGGGGCCATGTGGGCGGTGCACGGTGGCGGCTTCTACAACCCCCAAAAGTACATGGTGGCACCCAAGAAGATCCACACCAAGCTGCACTGGTTTTATTGGGAAAGTTACTCCACCTGGCTCAGTGGCTTTGCGCTGTTCACGGTGCTTTACCTCTGGAATGCCGGAACTTTCCTGATCGACAAGTCGTTGATGGACTGGGCTCCGACTACCGCGGGCGCGGCTGCGCTGGGCTTTCTGGTGGCTTTCTGGCTGGTCTATGACACCGTGTGCCGTGTCTTTGGCTTTCGCAAAAATGGCGAGCTGATCGTGGCGGGTCTGATGATCGTGGTCGTGGCCTTTGCGGCCTGGCTGGCCAACCACCTGTTTGCCGGGCGCGCTGCCTTCTTGCTGGTGGGCGCCATGATCGCCACCGCCATGAGCGCCAACGTGTTCTTCTGGATCATTCCGGGCCAGCGCAAGGTGGTGGCCGCCATGACGTCCGGCGAAAAATACGATGCCCAGGCCCTGGCCATCCACGGCAAGCGCGGCAAGCAGCGCAGTGTGCACAACACCTACTTCACGCTCCCCGTGATCTTTGCGATGCTGTCCAACCACTACAGCTTTTTGTACACGCACGAGCAGCGCTGGGTGCTGCTGTTCGTGATGATGTTCGCAGGGGCCTTGATTCGCCAGTTCTTTGTGCAGCGTCATGGCTATCACCTGGGGCGTGCCAAAAATCCTTTGCCGTTTGCGGTGGTGGGCGTGGTGCTGATTCTGGGCGTGATCGTGGCCCTCAAGCCTGCGGCGCCCACGAGCGCGGCGGCTGCCGTGGAGGCGCCTGTGGGCTTTGCCGAGGTCAAGGCGGTGATCGAGCAGCGCTGCTACATGTGCCATGGCGCAGCCGTGCAGATGAAGAACGTTCGTCTGGACAGTGCCGAAGGCGTGCGGACCCATGCACAAGGCATTTACCAGCAAGTTGTGGTGACCCGTCAGATGCCCATGAACAACGCCACGGGCATCACCGACGCCGAGCGTGCGCTGATGGGCCGCTGGTTCAATGGCGGTGCCAAAACCGAATGATCATTCTGTGCCTGGCGGGCCGTCGTGTCCGCTGCGCCAGATGGCACGCACCAGCCACAGGCCGCCGAGCACGGCACCACTGAACCCCAGAAAACCGAATGCAGGCAAGCCCCAGAGGGTGGGGCCACCCTGCACGGTCATGACAATCGACGAGCCGATGATCAAGGCGGCAATGACCAGCGCCATGGCCAGCCGGTTGGCGGCCTGATTCAACTGGTTGCCCACACGCTGCAGGTGTGCCAATTCCAGGCCAATGTGCAGTTGCCCGCGCCGTGCTTTGCGCAACAGACGCGAGACATCGTGCGGGAGCTTCTCGGCCAAGGCCAGTGCGCTGCGCACCGTTTGCCAGCCGCGTCGGGCCAGGGCTCTGGGTTTGTAGCGTGCGCGCAGCACTTTGCGCAGCACAGGCAAAGCTTCCTGGGCCATGTGAAATTCCGGGTCCAGCCCGCGACCCATGCCCTCAAGGGTGATGAAGGCCTTGATCAGCAGCGCCAGATCACTGGGCAGCGCCAGGCGGTGTTCGCGCAGGATGGCCGTCACATCACTGAGCATTTGCCCCAGACTCAGTTGGGCGAGGGCGACGCCGTAGTACTGGTCCACAAAGGTCTCGATCTCTGCTTCGAGCTGATCCAGCTGGGCGCCGTGACCATCGCCCGTCCAATCGAGCAGCACTTCAATGACTTGCTGTGGATTGCGCTCCACCAGCCCCATCAACAGCGCCAGGAGTTCTTCGCGTCTGCGCTGCGTCAGTCGACCCACCATGCCAAAGTCGATGAAAGCGATCCGGTTGCCCGGCAGGTAAAACACATTCCCCGGATGAGGGTCGGCATGGAACAAGCCATCTTCCACGATCATCTTGAGGACCGATTGCGCACCTCGCCTGGCCAGCAGCTGCCGGTCGAGGCCCTGGGTATCGAGTTGCGCCAGCTCGTGTCCGGCAATGCCCACCATGCGCTCTTGCACATTCACCCTGGTCCGGGTCAGGGGCCAATGCACTTTGGGCACCACGATCCAGGGGTGCGAGGCCATGTTGGCAGCAATGCGCTCGGCATTGCGACACTCGTTGGCCAAGTCCAGTTCGCGCTGGAGAGAGCGGTTGAGTTCCTTGACCAGTTGTTGTGGGCGGTAGGGCTGCAACGCAGGGACATTGGCTTCTGCCAGTGCAGACAGACGGGCCAGCAGCCGCAGGTCTGCCGTGATGGTGTCGACAATGCCCGGACGGCGTATTTTGATGATGACTTCGCTGCCATCTTGCAACTGGGCGCTGTGGACTTGCGCAATCGATGCCGCAGCCAGGGGTTCGGTGTCCAGTCGGGAAAAAAGTGCCTCGGGTGCTTGTCCCCAGTCTTCCAGCAACTGAGGCCTCAGGGCTTCAAAGGGCAGGGCAGGGACTTTGCTGTGCAGCTTTTCAAATTCGGTGATCCAGGCGGGGCCAAACAGATCCGTTCGCCCGGCCAGAATTTGTCCGAGCTTGACGAAGGTGGGCCCCAACTCTTCGATCGCCAGACGCAATTGCACAGGCGCTTCCAGCCTGGCGAGGTCGGCGGCATGTTCCCACTGCAAAGCATGGCCTGCCTTGGCCAGCGCTTCGGTCAGGCCCAGGCGGTGCACCATGTCGCCAAAGCCATGGCGGATCAGGACACCCAAAATGGTGTTCAGGCGCCCGATGTCGCGGGCAGCCCCCAGTGTTTCGGTCAGCATGGGGCCATGATAGGGCAAGGCTGCACAGGCCCGTTGACCGATGTCAAGTCTTGGCGGTGCCTGTCACCGCCACCGGGCGTCAGCCTGCCAAGCCCACGAAGACGTTTTGCACGTCATCGTTGTTGTCGATGGCAGCCAGAAAGTTTTCGACTTCTTCCAGCTGCTCCGGGCTCAGGTTGGCCGGATCAATCGGGTTTTTGGGCTTGTAGCCCAGTTTGGCCGCCACCACATGAAAGCCATGCGCTGGCAGGGCGCGGCTGACCAGGTCCAGATCGGTGGCTTCGGTGATGAACAGGGTCATGCCCTCTTCGTCCGCGGGCTCAAAGTCCTGTGCCCCCGCCTCGATCGCGGCCAATTCCGGGTCGGCACCGGCTTGCGCAGGTTCGGCCTCGATCATGCCCACATGGTCAAAGTCCCATGACACCGAGCCCGACGTGCCCTGCTGGCCCTTGCGAAACAGGACACGCATTTCAGAGGCTGTGCGGTTCACGTTGTCGGTCAGCACTTCGATCATGACCGGCACCTGGTGCGGGGCAAAACCTTCGTAAATCACGCGCTCAAAGCTGACGGCATCGCCCAGAAGGCCTGCGCCTTTCTTGATGGCGCGCTCCAGCGTGTCCTTGGGCATGGATACTTTGCGGGCCTGCTCCACCACCAGCCGAAGGCGTGCGTTGGAAGTCGGATCGGCCCCGTTGCGGGCCGCAATCATGATGTCCTTGGCCAGTCGGCCAAAGAGTTTGCCTCTGGCATCTGCCGCCTGTGCCTTGCCTTTTGCTTTCCACTGCGCGCCCATGTCGTTCTTCCTTGAGTTGCTTGCGCAGCCAGGCGCAAATTGAGGTGTGAGAGCCCTGGATTATCGAGCCTTTCAGGGCGCAGGACCCCAGGGGGCAGACAGCATGAGTTTGTTTTCCTGCGATTGCAGCAGCGGTCGCAGTTTGCCTGCAAAGGCCATGAAGTCCGGGTCTGCAAACACCTCTGCCCAGAAGGCCCGACGATCGGCATCGTCCTCGAATTTCCAGAGGTGGATCAGTTGGTGCAGTGCGCCCACATCACCAGTGAAGTAACCCACCAGCTTTTGCGGGTGCTTCGCCAGAGCAGGCCAGCCTTCGTTTTTGTAGAGCGAGACGACTTCGGTCATCTTGCCCACGGTCACTTGGTAGGTTCTCAGTTCATAGATGGCCATACAGACTCCTGGGTGTTGGGGATTCGGGCAACCAGTCTTCAGGCCAGACGTGCGCGGTGGCGGGCGATCTGCGCCTTGACCTGCGCCGGGGCGGTGCCGCCCAGCGTGTTGCGCGCTTCGAGCGAGCCGCGCAGGCTCAGGCAGTGGTACACGTCGTTTTCGATGGCCGGGTGGAAGCCCTGCAGCACGGCCAGCGGCAGCTCCGACAGGTCGCAGTTGTGGCTGGTGGCGGCCTTGACGGCGTGGGCCACGGTTTCGTGTGCGTCACGGAAAGGCAGGCCCTTCTTGACCAGGTAGTCGGCGAGATCGGTGGCGGTGGCGTAGCCCTTTTTGGCGGCGTCTTCCATCGCCTGCGCGTTGACGGTGATGCCGCCTTCCTTGGCGCCTGTGGCGGGGTTCACTTGGCCGCCCACCATCTCGCAGAAGATGCGCAGGGTGTCCTTGAGCGTGTCCACGGTGTCGAACAGCGGTTCCTTGTCTTCCTGGTTGTCCTTGTTGTAGGCCAAGGGCTGGCCCTTCATCAGGGTGATCAGGCCCATCAGGTGGCCGACCACGCGGCCGGTCTTGCCGCGTGCGAGTTCGGGCACGTCGGGGTTTTTCTTCTGCGGCATGATGGACGAGCCGGTGGTGAAGCGGTCGGCAATGCGCACAAAGCCGAAGTTCTGGCTCATCCACAGGATCAGCTCTTCCGACATGCGGCTGATGTGCACCATGCACAGGCTGGCGGCGGCGGTGAACTCGATGGCGAAATCGCGGTCGCTCACGCCGTCCAGGCTGTTCTGGCTGACCTGCGGATGGCCTTGCGCATCGACCATGCCCAAGGTGCGAGCCACGCGTTCGCGGTCCAGCGGGTAGGTGGTGCCGGCCAGCGCGGCGCTGCCCAGCGGCAGGCGGTTGGTGCGGCGGCGCACGTCGGCAAAGCGCTCGGCGTCGCGGCTGAACATTTCGACATAGGCCAGCAGGTGGTGCGCAAAGCTAACGGGCTGGGCCACTTGCAGGTGGGTGAAGCCCGGCAGGATGACCTCGACGTTCTGCTCGGCCACATCGACCAGCGACTTTTGCAGGTCGGCCAGCAAATCGATGATCAAGTCGGTCTCGCTGCGCAGCCACAGGCGCACGTCGGTGGCCACCTGGTCGTTGCGGCTGCGGCCGGTGTGCAGGCGTTTGCCCGCGTCGCCCACCAGCTGCGTCAGGCGCGCTTCGATGTTCAGGTGCACGTCTTCGAGGTCGAGCTTCCATTCAAAGGCGCCGGATTCGATCTCTTGCGTGATCTGCGCCATGCCGCGCTGGATGTCGGCCAGATCGGCAGCGCCGATGATCTTTTGCGCCGCCAGCATCTCGGCATGGGCCAGGGAGCCCTGGATGTCGGCCTGCCACAGGCGCTTGTCGAAGAACACGCTGGCGGTGTAGCGCTTGACCAACTCGCTCATGGGTTCGGAAAAGAGTGCGGACCAGGCTTGGGATTTTTTGTCGAGTTGGTTTGTCATAGGTGAGTGATTTTATCGGCCGCGGGCCAAGGCCCGGTCAATCTCACATCAGACTGGCCGCAATGTTGATCGTCAGGGCCAGCACCGTGGTGTTGTAGAAGTAGGCCAATACGCAGTGCACCAGTCCGGTGCGGCGCATGGCCTTCGAGGTGAAGGACACATCGGCCGTCTGGCCCGAGGTGCCGATCACGGCAGAAAAGTAGAGGAAATCCCAGTAGTCCGGCATGGGCTCCTGAGGAAAAGCAAGTCCGGGTTCGCGCCCATGCCGTCCGCTCAGGTAGTAGTCGTGGGCGTAGTGCATGGCAAACATCAGGTGCATGAACACCCAGGAACTGGCCACGGTGGCTGCGGTCAGGCCGATGTGCAGCAGCTTGTCGCGGCCGCTGAGTTCCTTGATGGTGGACAGCTCGGCCACGATGGCCACCAGGCTGGCCAGCACCGCACCGATGGTCAGCAGCAAAATGGTTTTCTGGCCTTCGTCTTGCCGGTTGGCCCGCTGGCGCATGTTGTCGTGGGTGGAGGTGGCCATGACCCACAGCGCCATCAGCAGGTAAAGCGCCACGGCCGCGTTCCAGCACAGCAGGATGCGTGTGGTTGCCAGGCTGGGCCATTGGGGCGGCAGTGCCAGGTGCAGGGCCACCCCAAACAAGGTGGCACTGACCAGGCGGATGCGGGCCTTGACCTGACGGATGAAGGTGAACAAAGGTCGTTGCATGCCGCCATGTTAGGGCCAAAGGGCTGCGTGAGCAGTGGTGCTTCAGCCCGTGTTGCGCAAACCTGCCGCGATCCCGTTGATCGAGATGTGGATGCCGCGCTGCACGCGCTCGTCGGCCAAGCCTGCCCGGTAGCGGCGGATCAGCTCGACTTGCAGGTGGTGCAGCGGGTCGATGTAGGGGAAGCGGTGGCGGATCGAGCGGGCGAGTGCCGGGTTGCTCTCCAGCCGGTTCTTCTCGCCGGTGATCTGGGTCAGCGCGTCGGCGGTGCGGTGCCATTCGGCCTCAATGGCAGCAAAGATTTTCTTGCGCAGGCGGCTGTCGCTCACCAGTTCGGCGTAGCGGGAGGCCAGGGCCAGATCGCTCTTGGCCAGCACCATGTCCATGTTGGACAGCAGGGTGCGGAAAAACGGCCACTGGCGGTACATTTTTTGCAGCAGGGCGAGCGCCGCTTTGCGCTCGGCCGCATCGGGCTTGTCCAGAAAGGCGGTGACTGCCGAACCAAAGCCAAACCAGCCAGGCAGCGTCAAACGGCATTGGCCCCAGCTGAAGCCCCAGGGGATGGCGCGCAGGTCTTCGATTTTTTGCAGCGCCTTGCGCGAGGCCGGGCGCGAGCCGATGTTCAGCTGTGCCAGCTCCTTCAGGGGCGTGGCGCCAAAGAAATAGTCGGTGAAGCCGGGGGTGTCGTACACCAGGCCCCGGTAAGCGTCCATGCTGGCTTCGGACAACTCGGCAGCAGCGTCCAGAAACGCCCGCGTGGCGGGTTTGGTCGGTTGCAGCAGTGTGGCTTCGAGCGTGGCGGCGACCAGGGTTTCCAGGTTGCGGCGGCCGATCTCGGGGTTGGCGAATTTGGCGCCAATGACTTCGCCTTGCTCGGTCAGTCGGATCTGGCCGCGCACGGTGCCGGGTGGCTGCGCCAGGATGGCCTGGTAGCTGGGGCCACCGCCTCGGCCCACGGTGCCACCTCGGCCATGGAACATGCGCAGGGTGATGCCGTGGCTGCCTTGCAGCTTGTCAAACAGCTCGACCAAGGCGATTTCAGCGCGGTACAACTCCCAGTTGCTGGTGAAGATGCCGCCGTCCTTGTTGCTGTCCGAGTAGCCCAACATGATGTCCTGCTCGGCGCCCGATCGCTGGATCAAACCCGCCACGCCGGGCAGGGCGTAGAAGTCGCGCATGATGGGCGCGGCATTGCGCAGGTCTTCGATGGTCTCGAACAGCGGCACCACGATCAGGTCGTTGTGCGCTTCGCTGTCCAGCGTGCCGCGCATCAGACCCACTTCCTTTTGCAGAAGCAGCACTTCCAGCAAATCGCTCACGGTTTCGGTGTGGCTGATGATGTAGTGGCGGATCGCTTGCGGGCCAAAGGCGCTCAGCATGCGTTTCGCAGTTTCAAAGATGGCCAGTTCCGACAGGCTGTGTTCGCTGTAGTCCGCACCCGGCACACGCAGCGGGCGTGCGTCGTTCAGCAGGCCCAGCAGCAGGGCTTGCTTGGCGTGTTCGTCGAGCTGGCTGTAGTTCTTTTCCACGCGGGCGGTGGTCAGCAGCTCGGCCACGACTTCTTCGTGTTTGTCCGAACTTTGGCGCAGGTCCACCGTGGCCAGGTGAAAGCCAAACACCTCGACAGCGCGGATCAGCGGGTGCAGGCGCTGTGCGGCCACGGCTTCACCGTGGTGGCTGTACAAGGACGCTTCGATCACGCGCAGGTCGGCCAAAAATTCTTCGGCGCTGACGTAGGGGTTTTGCGGGGCCACGGCGTGGCGGGCGGCATCACCGCCGGTCAGCTTTTTCAGCGTGGCGGCCAGACGGGCGTAGATGCCGGTCAGCGCCCGGCGGTAGGGCTCGTCCTGGCGGTGTTCGTTGGTGTCGGGGGATCGCTCAGCCAGGGCCTGCATTTCAGGGCCAAAGGGCACCAGCATGGCCGACAGCGACAGCTCGCTGCCCAGGTAATGCACTTCGGTCAGGTAGTGGCGCAGCGCCACATCGCTTTGGCGGGTCAGGGCGTGCTCCAGCGTTTGCGCGGTCACATTGGGGTTGCCGTCGCGGTCGCCACCGATCCACTGGCCCATGCGCAGAAAACTTGCCACGGGCTGCCCGTCAAGCGAAGTTTCAAGCTCGGCATAGAGCTTGGGAATTTCGCGCAGGAAGGTGGACTCGTAGTAACTCAGCGCATTTTCGATCTCGTCGGCCACGGTGAGTTTGGTGAAGCGCAGCAGGCGGGTTTGCCACAGCTGCATGACGCGGGCGCGGATTTGCTGCTCGTTGGCTGCCAGTTCTTTGGGGCTGAGCGCATCCTTGGCGGCGTTCACGGCTGCTGCACGGGCCTTGATCGCATCGCGCTCGGTTAGCAGGTGGGCGATGTCGCGCTCGGCGTCCAGGATGCTTTTGCGCTGCACTTCGGTCGGGTGGGCCGTGAGCACGGGCGAAACATAGCTGCCAGCCAGTGTGTGAGAAATGGTCTTGGGCGTGATCCCCGCCCAACGCAGGCGCTGCAAGGCGACGTCGATGCTGCCTTCTTGCGCGTGGCCAGCGCGCTCGTGGATGGCGCGGCGGCGGATGTGGTGGCGGTCTTCAGCCAGGTTGGCCAGGTGACTGAAATAGGTGAAGGCACGGATCACGCTCACAGCGCGGTCACCGGGCAGGCTTTTCAGCAGTTTTTTCAACGCTTTGTCGGCTTCGTGGTCAGCGTCGCGCCGGAAAGCCACCGACAGCTTGCGGATCTGCTCGACGAGATCGAACGCTTCCGGGCCTTCCTGGGTGCGAATCACATCGCCCAGGATGCGACCCAGCAGACGAATGTCCTCGACCAGGGGTTTTTCGTTGTCCCGGTTGCTGGCGCGGGGAGCTGTTTTTGGGGAGGCTTTGGGCGCGACGGAGGAGGCCTGTTTCATCGGAGGTGCGGTGAAGAAGGTGAAGGGCAGCGCTTGTGGCGCCGTGCAGTCTGCAGCCCGATGGGGGTGCAAGGCTCATGCTAGCATCGCTCAAGCCCCAAAAATTACCAATGGGTTTCATTTTGAGGGGGCGTTTTTTTGAAAGCCTCGCCGTGTCTGCTTCTCCCGCCACTTCCGTTGTCATTGCCACCCGCGAAAGCCGCCTGGCGCTGTGGCAGGCCGAGCACGTGAAGGCCTTGTTGCAGGCCCGTGGTGCCCAGGTCACTTTGCTGGGCATGACGACGCAGGGTGATCAGATTCTGGACCGCAGCCTGTCCAAGGTGGGGGGCAAGGGCCTGTTCGTCAAGGAACTGGAAGTGGCGCTTGACGAAGGCCGTGCCGACATCGCCGTTCACTCGCTCAAGGATGTGCCGATGGACTTGCCCGCAGGTTTTGAGCTGGCCTGCGTGATGGAGCGCGAAGATCCTCGCGATGCCTGGGTGTCCTCCCAATACGCCCGGCTGGAAGACCTGCCCCAGGGGGCGGTGGTGGGGACATCGAGCCTGCGTCGCACCGTCTTGCTGCGTGCCTTGCGCCCTGATCTGAAGATCGAGCCGCTGCGTGGCAATCTCGACACCCGGCTGCGCAAGCTCGACGATGGCCTGTATGCGGGCATCGTGCTCGCGGCTGCGGGCCTCAAACGTCTGGAGTTGACGTCCCGCATCCGCCACATTTTCGAGACTGAACAGATGCTGCCTGCTGCAGGGCAGGGCGCGCTGGGCATCGAGATCCGCGCCGGGCGTGAGGACCTCAAGGCCTTGCTGGCACCGTTGGCCGACATGAACACCTGGCTGCGTGTGGCGGCCGAACGTGCGGTCAGTCGGGCCATGGGGGGGAGCTGTTCGATGCCGCTGGCCGCGCATGCCGTGCTCGAAGCTGGGGTGCTCCAGTTGCGTGCCGCCTGGGGTGACCCACAAGGCGCAACCACCCTGGTGCAGGCACAAGCGCAAACCTCGGTGCTTGACCTGGCCTCGGCCGAAAGCCTGGGCCTGCAGGTGGCCCAGACGCTGCGCAAGGGCGGTGCGCACTGAGCCGCGCTGCATGACCGCTTCGGCACCTTCCCCATCGCGCGTGCTGGTCACGCGCCCCCAACGCGAAGCACAAGCCTGGGTGCAGGCCTTGCAGGCGCAAGGCGTGGATGCACAAGCCTTTCCCCTGATCGATATCGTGCCTTTGCCCGAATCGGCCGAAATGACCTCGGCTTGGCAGCATCTGAACAGCTACTCGGCGGTGATGTTCGTCAGTGCCAATGCCGTGCGCTGCTTCATGGCGGCCCGACCTGCCGGAGCGTCTACCCCCACGGCGCAGGCCTGGGGCACAGGTCCTGGCACCGAAGCGGCGTTGCTGGCAGCAGGCTGGCCCGCGCATTTGATCCGATGCCCGGGCCCTGATGCAGCCCAATTCGATTCGGAAACCCTGTGGATCCTGGTGCAAGCGGATGTTCAGCGCTGGCGGCGCGACGGACAAGAACACGCAGCGCTGATTGTTCGGGGCGCTGATGCGCAGGGGCGCATGGCCGGGCGCGATTGGCTCGCCCGGCAAATGGCCGACGCAGGTCTGCAGGTGACCCAATGCAGCGCGTATGCCCGCCATGCGCCGCACCTCAATGCCGCGCAGCTCGCGGATGCCCGCCGGGCACTGGGCCATGGCGATTGGTGGCTGTTCAGCAGTTCCGAGGCCGCTGTGCATCTGCGTCAGGCCTTGCCTGACATTGACTTTTCGCAGGCCCGCGCCCTGGCCACCCACCCCCGCATCGCTGAGCGTTTGCAGCAACTGGGCTGGGGCCGCGTGGCCGTGGTGCCTGCCGCACTGCCTGCCCAGGCCCTGTCTATAAAATCACTGACATGAACCCTCATCCTGACTCTGCCACGGCCGTTGTGCCTGCTTCCGACGCTGCGGCTCCCCAAACGCCATCCGGGCGCTGGATGACCCTGTTGGCGCTGGGCTTGGCAGTGCTGGCTTTATTGCTTGCAGCGCAGGTCTGGCAAAAACTGTCCCGCATTCAGGAGCAGCTGGCCAAGCAAAGTGCCGACGCCGGGCAGCAGTCGCTCGAAGCCAAAGCCTGGGCCAAGCAGGCCCAGGACACCGTGAAGGACAGCGCGGCCCGCCTGGGCCTGGTCGAAAGCCGTCTGGGCGAAGTGGCGCTGCAGCGCAGCCAGCTTGAAGAGCTGATCCAGAGCCTCTCGCGTTCGCGTGACGAAAACCTGGTGGTGGACATCGAGGCAGCCCTGCGCATGGCGCAGCAGCAGGCCCAGTTGACCGGCAGCCTGGAGCCTTTGCTGGGCGCCCTCAAAGGTGCCCAACAGCGCGTGCAGCGTGCCGCGCAGCCCCGGCTGGCCCCGGTGCAGCGGGCCATTGAAAAAGACCTGGAGCGCTTGCGCACGCAGCAAACGTTTGATTTGCCGGGTCTGCTGATCCGATTGGACGAAGGTGTGGCCCTGGCCGATGGCCTGGTGTTTGCCAATCAGGCGCCTGTGGCCGCTGCGGCCCCGCGCAGTACCGGGTCTGAAGCTGCCGTACCTGCGCCCTGGTGGGCGCCGGGTTTCAAGCAAATTGGAGAGCAGCTGATGGGCCTGGTGCGCATCAGCCGCATCGATGCGCCAGAAGCGATGCTGCTGTCGCCGGAGCAGACGTTCTTCGTGCGTGAAAACATCAAACTCAAGCTGCTCAATGCCCGCCTGGGTCTGCTGGCCCGCCAGTACGACGCGGCCCGCAGCGACATGACCCATGTGAGCGCGGCGGTGCGCCGCTATGCCGACGGACAGTCGCGCAAGACCCAACAAATGCTGGCCTTGCTGGAGCAGGCGCAGCAGCAAACCAAAGCCGCAGAGGTGCCGCGTCTGGATGCGTCGCTGACCGCACTGGCCACCGCGGCCGCAGGGAGGTAAGACCCATGCGTGCAGCACTTTGGCTGATGGGCCTGTTTGCACTGGCGGTGGCCGGGGCCTGGCTGGCGGGCAACAACCACGGCACGGTGGCGGTGTTTCTCTCGCCTTACCGGGTCGATCTGTCGCTCAACCTGGTCTTGTTGTGTCTGGGGGGTCTGGTGTTCGTGCTGCTGCTGGTGCAGCGGGCACTGTCGGCGCTGCTGTCCTTGCCGCATGAGGCACGTCGCTGGCGCTTGCAACAAAAAGAGCGGGCCGCACACTCGGCCATGCTCGACGCCATGGGGCATTTCATGGCGGGCCGGTTTTTGCGTGCACGCAAGTCGGCTGAAACGGTTTTGGATCGCGAAGCGTCTTTGAGCGCGGCGGACCAGATGCTTGGCCATTCGGTGGCTTTGCGTTCGCTGGCCCATGTGATGGTGGCCGAATCGGCCCACGCCCTGCAAGACAAAACCCTGCGCGAGACCCATCTGATTCAGGCTCAGCGGGAGGCCGAGCAGGCAGCCGGTGTGGATCGCCAGACCCTGCTCGAAGGCATTTCCTTGCGTGCTGCGCGTTGGCTGATCGACGACCGTGATGCCCGTGCCAGTCTGGAGCAGCTGCGCCAGTTGCCCACCTCTGTGAGTCGCCGCACGGTGGCCATGCGTTTGCACCTGAAAGCGGCCCGCCTGGCAGGCAAACCTGAGCAGGCGCTCGATACGGCCCTGTTGCTGGCCAAACACCGGGCCTTCAGTCCGAGCGCATCGCAGAGTCTGGTGCGCGGACTGGTGCTGGAGTTGATTGCCAGTACGCACGACGACAAGGCCCTGGAAAAACTCTGGTCGTCCTTGCCGCCCGCGCAACGCGCCATGACCGAAGTGGCCGCCGAGGCGGCCATGCGCCTGGTGCACCTGGGCGGCAGTGCCGTGCTGGCGCGCCAGTGGCTTCTGCCTGTATGGGACACCATGAAAGACGCACAACCCGCCTGGGCTCCGGCGGCCATGCAGCGGCTGGTGCGCGGTGTGCAGTCCACGTTGGCCGATGTGCAGTCACCCGATGCCCGCCCCTGGCTGGCCCGCATTGAGGCGGCCCAGCAGGCTCGACCGTCCGAGCCTCACCTGCAGTACCTGGCAGGCATGGCCTGTCAACGTCACCAGCTGTGGGGCAAAGCTCAGACCTTGCTGACGCAGTCGGTCAAGGGTCTGCAAGATCCGCTCATGCGTCGCCAGGTGTGGTGTGCACTGGCCGAGCTGGCCGAGCAGCGGCAAGATGCTGCAGCGGTGCTGCATGCCTGGAAGCAGGCTGCGCTGGTGCGTTGAGTCTGTCCGAGGGGAAGCCAGTCGGTGCACTGTTGTCGGCTTGGGCTACGGGCTCGCAAGGGGCCACACCCACACGGCTTCAAGCATGAAAAAACCGGACGCGAGGTCCGGTTTTTTCATGGGGCACCTGCCAGAGGCGGTGCCGGAGTGACGGCCTGACTCAGAAAGGCAGGTTCATGTCTTTCAGGTCTTTGCGTGTTTCGACCAGCACCAGTGGACCTTCGTTGATCACCACGGCTGGCGGGCGCTCACGTGGAACATGCACAGGCTTGGGTTCCGCCGCAATGGCCGCTTGCACGGCAGCGATCTTGGCGGCATCGGAGTTGACCCATTGCAGGCCAGAACCGTTGGCGATCTGGTTCAGCGATTCCATTGGCAGTGCGTAGCTGCCCACGCGGGGCATGCCCGATGCGGCTGCTGCTGGTGCGGGTGCGGAAACCACGGGTGCAGCAGGTGGTTCTGCAGCGGGCGCTGGCACCGCCACGGCAGCAGGTGCCACAGCAGCCACTGGAGCCGTCACAACAGGTTCGGGCGCAGCTTGAGCCACAGATGCTGTCACGGGTTCTGTTACCGCTGCAGCCTCGTCCACGGCAGCGGCCTGGGCTGCTGCACGTTCGAAGTACGAGCGTTGTGGGCGATCGTTGCCAGCGGCCTCAGTCACCTCTGCAGAGGTCTCTTCCGATGCTGCGCCTTCTGCAGCCACCGCGTCGCCGCGAGGCTCACCTGCACGCTCACGGCGGTCGCGGCCGTAGCGGTCGCGTGAGCGGCGCTCGCGGCGTTCGCCGTTGTTCTCGGATGTGCCCGCGTTGTCGCTGGGGATGTTTTCCTGGCCTTCAGCAGTCACCGGAGTGTCGGTCGTCAAGGCTTCGGCAGGAGCACGTTCCTGGCGACGTTCACCGCGTTCGCGTCGACCACCTTCACCACGTTCACCACGGCCGCCTTCACCGCGCTCACGGCGGCCACCTTCGCCGCGCTCGCCACGTGCGGGGCGCTCGTTGCGTTCGGTGGTCTCGGTCGCAGACTCGTTGTTGCCCAGGGCTTCGCGGGCTTCACCGCGTGGCTCCTGGCGGCGGCCGCCGCGTTCACCACGTTCGGTGCGTTCACCGCGTGGTGCGCGTTGTTCGCCTTCGACCTTGTCGCCACGGCCTTCGCCGCCCTGGCGGCGACCATTGCGGCTCTCGCCTTGCGCGCCTTCGCCGCGCTCGGTGCGTTCGCCACGGCCTCCGCGGCGGCCATCTCGACCACCGTCACGGCCACCCTCCCGGCGGCCATTGCGGCCTTCGCGGGCTTTCTCTTCTTTCTTCTCGGGCACGGCCGGTGCAGCGCTGGTGCTGCTGCCGCCGAACAGGCTCTTGAGCCAGCCAAAGAAGCCACCGCTGGCAGCGGCCACTGGGGTTGCTGCGGCCTGCTTGGCCTTGCCTTTGGCCACTGCTGGTGCAGCTTCCGGCTTGGGTGGGGCCACAGGCGCCGGTGCATCGGGCAGCACGCCCTTGATGACCGGGGTCTGCTTGTTGGTGGGCTCTTGCGAGCGGCGCGTCACAGTCGTGGCATCTTCGATTTCTTCGGCCATCTTGTAGCTGGCTTCGATGCGGTCCAGGCGCGGATCGTCGTGTTTCAGGCGTTCGAGCTTGTAGTGCGGGGTTTCCAGCGACTTGTTGGGCACCAGCAACACGTTGATGCGTTGCTGCAATTCGATCTTGGCGATCTCGGAGCGCTTTTCGTTCAGCAGGAAAGACGCGACTTCGACGGGCACCTGGGCGTGCACAGCGGCGCTGTTGTCCTTCATGGACTCTTCCTGGATGATGCGCAGGATCTGCAGCGCCGAGCTTTCGGTGTCGCGGATGTGGCCAGCGCCGCCGCAACGTGGGCAGGGGATGGACGCACCTTCTGACAGGGCAGGCTTCAGGCGCTGGCGGCTCATTTCCATGAGGCCGAATTTGCTGATGGTGCCGAACTGCACGCGGGCACGGTCCTGGCGCAGCGCGTCGCGCAGGCGGTTTTCCACTTCGCGGCGGTTTTTCGACTCTTCCATGTCGATGAAGTCGATCACGATCAGACCACCCAGATCGCGCAGGCGCATCTGGCGGGCCACTTCGTCAGCAGCCTCCAGGTTGGTGCGGGTCGCGGTTTCCTCGATGTCGCCGCCCTTGATGGCACGGGCCGAGTTCACGTCTACCGATACCAATGCTTCGGTGTGGTCGATCACGATGGCACCGCCCGAAGGCAGTTGCACGGTGCGGGCGTAGGCCGATTCGATCTGGTGCTCGATCTGAAAGCGGCTGAACAGCGGTGCGTCGTCGCGGTAGCGCTTCACGCGCGGGGCGAACTCGGGCATCACGTGGCTCATGAACTGTTGAGCCTGGTCGTAGATGTCGTCGGTGTCGATCAGGATGTCGCCGATGTCGTTGTTGAAGTAATCGCGGATGGCGCGGATCACCAGGCTGGACTCCTGATAGATCAGGAACGCGCCTTTGCCCTGTGCGGCGCCGTCAATCGCAGTCCACAGCTTGAGCAGGTAGTTCAGGTCCCACTGCAGCTCGGGCGCGGAGCGGCCGATGCCTGCTGTGCGGGCAATGATGGACATGCCTTTGGGGTACTCCAGCTGGTCCATCGCCTCCTTGAGTTCGGCCCGGTCGTCGCCCTCGATGCGGCGGCTGACGCCACCACCGCGGGGGTTGTTGGGCATGAGCACCACATAACGGCCAGCCAGGCTGACGAAGGTGGTGAGGGCCGCGCCCTTGTTGCCGCGCTCTTCCTTTTCGACCTGCACCAAGAGGGACTGACCTTCCTTGATGACGTCCTGGATGCGGGCCTGGCTGACGGACACGCCTTCGGCGAAGTACTGGCGCGAAATTTCCTTGAACGGCAAAAAGCCGTGGCGGTCTTCGCCGTAGTCCACAAAGCAGGCTTCGAGCGAGGGCTCGACGCGGGTCACGATGGCCTTGTAGATGTTGCCCTTGCGCTGCTCGCGTCCTTCGATTTCGATTTCGTAGTCGAGGAGTTTTTGTCCATCGACGATGGCCAGGCGGCGCTCTTCAGCTTGCGTGGCGTTGATCAGCATCCGTTTCATGATGCGTTCCTTCTTTATCAGTGTCGGCCGGGGCCGCTGTCTCGGACAGCATGCGCACAGCACGGTTTACAACCGACCCATTGACGGGTCCACGTTGCCAAAGCTGACGCCGAAAAACGAAGGGAATTGCCGTGGGCGAACGCCACTCAGCAGAGCGAAGGCTCTGGAATGGGGTTCAGGGCGCGTGGATGGGGCGAGGTCAGGGGGGTGTTCAGCTGTGTCCACTGCCGCAGGCGTTCTGCGGTGTCCAGGACAGGTTCGGCAACGCAGGGCATGACAGTGGCCTGTGACTTCATGAGCCACTCCAGCCAGGTCAGCAAGGTTCCAAACAACACAACCATCTCGCTTTGATCCGCCAGGCAGCTCCACCACAGGGGTTGGGCTGCTCGGCTTGGGTATTCCGTATCAGTGTTTCAGGGCGTCGGCCCATCCTTCGGGGTGCTTGGCCACTGTCGGCTCTGGGCCTTCAGTCTGCAAATCACGCCGGGGGTGGCATCGACCTTCTGGCGAGGCCTGTCGTGGTGGGTGGACTAAACTCCTGCTCATTCAGGAATTCATTTCCATTCAAATCAACCACTTACAGCCAAAAGCCAGTGAATCACATTATAGGGGCCAAGTCGGGTGTTTCTGCGCCAGCCGTCAAATGGCTGGTGGTGGACGAGGACAGTGCTGGGCAGCGGCTGGACAATTTCCTCATGCGCCACCTCAAAGGGGTGCCCAAAACCCACGTCTACCGGATCATCCGCAGCGGCGAGGTGCGCATCAACAAAGGCCGCGCCTCGGCCGAGACGCGGGTGGAAGCGGGCGACGAGGTGCGTCTGCCGCCCGTCCGCATTTCTGAAAAAGTAGCCGAAAAGGCCGCACGACCTGCGCCGGGGCGGGAGTTTCCGCTTTTGCACGAGGACGACAGCCTGCTGGCCATCGACAAGCCTGCCGGGGTTGCGGTGCACGGTGGCTCGGGCGTGAGTTTTGGCGTGATCGAGCAGTTGCGCCAGGCCCGGCCCCAGGCCAAGCTGCTGGAGCTGGTGCACCGCCTGGACCGTGAAACCAGCGGCATTTTGCTGGTGGCCAAAAAGCGCAGCGCCCTCAAGCACCTGCAAGACCAGTTCCGTGAGCGCGAAACCGGCAAGACCTACCTGGCTCTGGTGCAGGGCGACTGGCCTGCCAAGCTCAAGGTGATCGACCAGCCCCTGCACAAATTCCTGTTGCCCGACGGGGAGCGCCGCGTGAAGGTGACCACCCCCGAAGACCCGGACGGCATGCGCTCCATCACGCTGGTCAAGGTGGCCGAGCGTCTGCCGGGCGCCACGCTGCTGGAGGTCACGATCAAGACCGGGCGCACCCATCAGATCCGCGTGCACCTGGCCAGCAACGGCCACCCGATTGCGGGGGACGACAAATACGGCGACTTTGAATGGAACAAGGTGCTTCAAAAGCAGGGGCTCAAGCGCATGTTCCTGCACGCCTGGCGTTTACAGTTCAACCACCCGGTCACGGCCGAGCGCGTGGCGCTGCAGGCCGACTTGTCGCCGGAACTCCAACAGCACATTGACCGGATTCGCCCCCATGCCTGATTTTCGCCCTCGCCAGTTTGACCTGATCGCTTTCGATTGGGATGGCACTTTGTTTGACTCGACGGCCATCATCACCACCTGCATCCAGCGGGCGGTGGTCGATGTGGGCGGGGCCATGCCCACCCGCGAGGCAGCGTCTTATGTGATCGGCATGGCCCTGATGCCTGCGCTGGCGCATGCCGCACCCGATGTGCCCAAGGACCAATACCCGCTGCTGGGTGAGCGCTACCGCCACCACTACCTGGCGCATCAAAACGACATCAGCCTGTTTGAGGGGGTTTTGCCCTTGCTGGCTGACCTGAAGGCACGCCACCACTGGTTGACGGTGGCCACGGGCAAGAGCCGGGCCGGGCTCAACGAGGCTCTGCAGGCCGTGGAGCTGCGTGATGTGTTCGATGGTTCACGCACGGCCGACGAGACGGCGGGCAAACCCCATCCGCTCATGCTGCATGAGCTGATGCGCGAGTTCGGCGTGGAGCCTGAGCGCACGTTGATGATCGGTGACACCACGCACGACCTGCAGATGGCGCTGAATGCGGGTTGCGCAAGCGTCGGGGTGAGTTACGGCGCCCACGAGCCTGATGCCTTTCACGCCCTGCAACCACGCCATGTGGCGCATTCGGTGGTCGAATTGCGCGACTGGTTGCTGGCCCACGCCTGATTTCAGGAGCATGTCATGGAAGCCATGGTTCCTTTGTGCAACAGCGCTGACCTGGTGGATTCGGGTCTGGCGGTGCCTTTCGATGTGGTCTATGCCGGACAGACTTGCCGGGCCTTTGCCATCCGCTTTGAAGGGCAGGTCCACGCGTACCTGAACCGCTGCACCCATGTGGCGATGGAGATGGATTACCAGCCTGACCGTTTTTTTGATGCCACAGGGCAGTGGCTGGTATGCGCGACCCACGGTGCCACTTACCGCCCGGACACCGGGGGCTGCGCGGGCGGCCCTTGCCGGGGTGGACTGGTCAAGATTGACCTGAGCGAGCAAGGGGGAGTGGTGCACTGGCATACTGCCTACAACCTGAAACCCTTTGAATTTTGAGCATGCAAGACACCCAGGCCCCAGAGGTCCAGCAGACAACTGCCAACGCCACCACGTCACCCGATCCCCATTGGGAGCGCCAGACGTTGCAGCGTCTGGCCATGGCCAATCTGACCGAGCAGCAGACGGCACGTCGCTGGAAAAATGGTTTCCGCCTGGCATGGCTGGTGTTCGTGGTGGTGGTTGCGGGTCTGCTGTTCAGCCGCAACGCCCCCAGTGGCGATCCAAGTCAGCCGCATACCGCGATGGTGGCCATCAAGGGTGAAATCGGCTCGGAAGGCGAGGCCAGCGCTGAAAACGTCATGGCCGCCATGCGCGCTGCGCTGGAAGATTCGGGCTCCAAAGGGTTGGTGCTCCTGATCAACTCCCCAGGCGGCAGCCCGGTTCAGGCCGGCCTGATCAACGATGAAATCCATCGCCTGAAAAAGCTGCACAACAAGCCCATTTATGCGGTGGTGGAGGAGTCCTGCGCTTCGGCGGCCTACTACATCGCCGCTGCCGCGGACAATATTTATGTCGACAAGGCCAGCATCGTGGGCAGCATCGGCGTGCTGATGGATGGCTTTGGCTTTACTGGCCTGATGGACAAGCTGGGCATCGAACGGCGCTTGATGACCGCAGGTGAAAACAAGGGTTTCATGGACCCGTTCAGCCCGCAAACCGAGGCGCAACGCAAGCATGCCCAGGCCATGCTCAACCAGATCCACCAGCAGTTCATTGCGGTGGTCAAACAAGGCCGGGGTGAGCGATTGAAGGAAACGCCAGACATGTTCTCGGGCCTCTTCTGGACGGGCCAGCAGGCTGTGGACATGGGGCTCGCTGATGGGCTGGGCAGCCTCGACAGCGTGGCGCGTGACATGGTCAAGGCCGAAGATGTGATCGACTACAGCCGCCACGAAAATGTGGCCGAGCGCCTGGCCAAGCGTTTTGGTGCTGCACTGGGCGAAGGCGCCGTGCAGGCCATGCGCCGCGTGCCTGGCTTGCGCTGATTTTTTGCTGGGCTTTGCTCGGCCTCAGGGGCCGATGGCGTACACCGCAGGTGTTTGCCCGTTGGGTCCGGTGATTCCTTTTTTCCAGGCCGCCACCGTGTGGCTTTGCACCCTGGCGCTGGGCAAGGTCAGGCCGCTGGCCACTGACAGCCGCGTGCCTGCCTGCAGGGTCTGCAGCAGGCCGCTGAGCATGGCGGCATTGCGGTAAGGCGTTTCAATCCACAGTTGGGTTTGTCCCGTTTTCTGCGCCAGGCTCTCCAGTTGTTTCAGGCGGGCAGCGCGATCGCCCGCGTCTTGCGGCAGGTAGCCCACAAAGGCAAAGTTTTGCCCGTTCAGGCCGCTGGCCGCCAAGGCCAGCAACAGCGACACGGGACCCACCAGCGGCACCACCTCGATGCCCAGATCGTGCGCTGCGCGCACCACCGAGCTGCCTGGGTCGGCCACGGTGGGCATGCCCGCTTCGCTCACCAGCCCGACATCATGGCCTTGCACGGCCGCGGCCAGCAGGGGGCGCGCGTCGAAGCCGCCCTGGTGGTCGCCTTTTTTGTGGACTTCGCGGGGCAGTTCGGTGATTTGCTGTGCCTGGATCGGGGCACTCAGGGCGTGGACTTCACCCACGCGTTTGAGGAAGGCGCGGGTTGACTTGGCGTTTTCGGTGATCCAGTGCTGCAGGCCGGCGGCTGAACGCAAAGTGGCTTCCGGCAGGCTGTCCTGGATGGGAGACTGCTCTGCACATCCAAAGTCCAGTGGCGTGGGTACCAGAAAAAGACGACCAAGGGAGGGGCGGGCAGGGGTGTTCACAGCAGTTTGACTCCTGCGGCGCGCAGCATGCGGGCAGTGCGGATCAGGGGCAGGCCGACCAGGGCGGTCGGGTCGTCGTTTTCAATGGATTCGAGCAGGGCGATGCCCAGGCCTTCGCTTTTGGCGCTGCCTGCACAGTCGTACGGTTTTTCGGCCTGCAGGTAGTTTTCGATTTCGTCATCGCCGAGGTCGCGAAACAGCACCTTGACAGGGGCCAGATCCACCTGCTCGAAGCCGGTCGCATGGCAAACCACGGCCAGCGCCGTCTGGAACACCACGGCCTGGCCACGCATCTGGCGCAGCTGTTGCACGGCGCGGGCATGCTCGCCCGGTTTGCCCAGCGGCTTGCCCGCCAGATCGGCGACCTGGTCCGAACCAATCACCACCGCCTGAGGAAAGCGCTTGGCCACAGCATGTGCCTTGGCCAAGGCCAGACGCAAGGCCAGATCACGGGGGGACTCGCCTGCCTGAGGGGTTTCATCCACATCAGGGGCGGCGACTTCGAAAGGCAGGTTCAGGCGCGATAAGAGTTCGCGCCGGTAGCGGGAGGTGGAGCCCAGCACCACGGCGCGCTGGACTGGGAATGTGGTGTTCTGACTCATGGGTCGATTCTCTTACACTCGCTGGATGGAGAAAAAATTTGCCCCTTCGCATCTGGACATCAAAGCCTTCGCCCAGGCCGAGGGTGAACTCGATGATGCATCCCCTCTGGCGCAATGGCCAAGGCTGAACCAGGAGCAGGTGGCGGGTGGTGAGGCCCCTGGCGATGTGTGCTGGCGCTTGCGGGGGCGCTCGGAACCTGTTGCGGGTGCTGCCGATGAGATCTGGCTCGATCTGGCCGCCGAGGTGGACTTGCCCATGCAATGCCAGCGCTGCCTCAAACCCGTGCTGAGCACGGTGCTGGCCGAGCGGTCTTTCCGTTTTGTGGCTGACGAGGCCACGGCCGCAGCTCTCGACGATGAAGCCGAAGAGGACATTCTGGTACTCAGCCGCGACTTTGACGCTCTGGCGCTGGTCGAGGATGAATTGATCATGGCCTTGCCCCTGGTGCCCCGCCATGAGGTGTGCCCTGAAGCCGTGACCATGGCCGTCAGTGACCCGGATGTGGATGCTGCGCAGGAGCGCCCGCACCCGTTTGCGGCTTTGGCCAGCCTCAAAAAACCATCTTCTGCCTGAATCCGGGCTGGAGATGGCCTGATTGCCCAGCTTGGGCTATAATTCAAGGCTTCGCTCAGGGGATGACCCTCATCCTGGCGACACTGTCATCAACCAGAAGCTGCGCCCCTTTTCAGAAAAAAGCGCGGCGTCACAGCTTTCAAGGAGCCATCATGGCTGTTCAACAAAACAAAAAGTCGCCTTCCAAGCGCGGTATGCACCGTTCGCACAATGCCCTGAACGTGCCAGGCATTGCGGTGGAGCCCACCACCGGTGAAACCCACCTGCGTCACCACATCAGCCCCAACGGTTTCTACCGTGGCCGTCAGGTGCTGAAGAATAAATCCGAAGCCTGATCGGCGTCAGCCCTCAAGCCTCCAGAGGCCCGGCGCTACTTTTTGAGTAGCATCGGGCTTTTGTATTTGGGGCTTTTGTTTTGTATTGTCCGGTTTTGAGTCCAAGGATTTCATGAGTACGCCCACTCCAATCACTGTTGCTGTCGATTGCATGGGCGGTGACCACGGCCCTCGCGTCACGCTGGCGGCTTGCCGCCGTTTCCTGTCGACGCACCCCGATGCCCGCTTGCTGCTGGTGGGGCGTGCCGAGGCTTTGGCTGGATTCAATGATCCCCGTGCAGATGTGGTGGCGGCGACCGAAGTGGTCGAGATGGATGATCCGCTGGAGGTGGCGCTGCGCAAGAAAAAAGACTCGTCCATGCGTGTGGCCATTGAGCAGGTGCGTGATGGCAAAGCGGGCGCGGCTGTGTCGGCCGGCAATACGGGGGCGCTCATGGCGATTGCCCGTTATGTGCTCAAGACCATGGATGGCATTGACCGTCCGGCGATTGCAGGGCAGATGCCCAACTTCAAGGGGGGCGGCACCACCATGCTCGACCTGGGTGCCAATGTGGACTGCACGCCCGAGCATTTGCTGCAGTTTGCCGTCATGGGCTCGGCCCTGGTGTCGGTCTTGCAAAGCAAGGATCAGCCCTCGGTGGGCTTGCTGAATATTGGTGAGGAAGCCATCAAAGGCAATGAAATCATCAAAAAATCGGGTGAATTGCTGCGATCTGCGGCCAATTCGGGTGATTTGAATTTTCATGGCAATGTCGAAGGCAATGACATTTTCAAGGGCACAGTCGACATTGTGGTCTGCGACGGCTTTGTGGGCAATGTGGCCCTGAAAGCCAGCGAAGGGCTGGCCACCATGATTGGTGGGTTTCTCAAAACCGAGTTTTCGCGCAGCATCTTCACAAAGATTGCAGCAGTTTTTGCTTATCCGGTCTTATCTGCATTCAAAAATCGCGTGGATCATCGCCGTTACAACGGTGCAGCCTTGCTGGGTTTGCGTGGTTTGGTGTTCAAGAGCCACGGCTCGGCCGACGAGATTGCTTTTGAGACGGCCTTGAACCGGGCTTATGATGCAGCCCGAAACCAATTGCTGGACCGCGTTCGTGAACGCATCGCCCACGCTGCCCCACTGTTGATGGGCGCGCAGGCCGAGCGGGCAGAAACGGTCACCTCTGTATGAGAATTTATTCCCGCATTCTGGGCACTGGCAGCTACCTGCCGGAAAAACGCCTGACCAATGCCGATCTGGCAGCCGAGTTGGCGCAGCAGGGCGTCGAGACCTCTGACGACTGGATCGTCGAGCGCACAGGTATCCGTGCCCGCCACTTTGCGGCCGATACCCAAGGCAGCAGCGATCTGGCGACCGAAGCTGCGCGCAAGGCGCTGGCCGCTGCAGGCATCGGTGCCGACGATCTTGATCTGATCATCGTGGCCACCTCCACGCCTGACATGGTGTTCCCATCGGTGGCGACCATGGTGCAGCACAAGCTGGGCACCGCAGGCTGCCCGGCGTTTGACGTGCAGGCTGTGTGCAGTGGCTTCATTTATGCCCTGACGATCGCCGATTCGATGATCCAGTCGGGCTCAGCCAAGCGTGCCTTGGTGATCGGCTCGGAAGTGTTCAGCCGCATCCTTGACTTCAAGGACCGCACGACCTGCGTGCTGTTCGGTGATGGCGCTGGCGCGGTCATCCTCGAAGCATCGGACCAACCGGGCATTTTGGCCACCGACTTGCATGCCGACGGCAAGCACAAGGACATCCTGTGTGTGCCCGGTCATGTCAACCAAGGCGGCATTCTGGGTGATCCTGTGCTCAAGATGGACGGCCAGGCCGTGTTCAAACTGGCCGTGGGTGTGCTCGAAGAAACTGCCCGTGCCAGCCTGGCCAAGGCCAACCTGACCGATGCCGACATTGACTGGCTGATCCCACACCAGGCCAACATCCGCATCATGCAAAGCACAGCCCGGAAGTTGAAGATGTCGTCGGACAAAGTGGTGGTGACTGTCGATCAGCACGGCAACACCTCCGCAGCATCGATCCCGCTGGCGCTGGACACCGCCGTGCGTGATGGACGCATCCAGCGCGGTCAGACCCTCATGCTCGAAGGCGTGGGCGGTGGCTTCACCTGGGGCTCGGTCCTCCTTCGCTATTGATTTGACAGGCCCGGGTCAACGATGCGCGGCACGCTCCCCCGGATTCTTCCCAGATACAGAATTTGCACATGACCACATTTGCTTTTGTTTTTCCCGGCCAAGGCTCCCAATCGGTGGGCATGCTGGACGCTTGGGGTGACCATCCCGTGGTGCTTGAAACCCTGAAAGAAGCCTCGGACGCCTTGGGCGAAGATGTGGCGCGACTGATCCACGAAGGCCCCAAGGAAGCGCTGGCCATGACCACCAACACCCAGCCTGTGATGCTGGTGTCGGCCGTGGCCGCTTACCGTGCATGGCTGGCCGAAGGTGGCGCCAAGCCCTCCGTGGTGGCCGGTCACTCGCTGGGCGAATACAGCGCTTTGGTGGCCTCTGGCGTTTTGACGCTCACACAAGCCGCGCCGCTGGTGCGCCTGCGCGCTGCCGCCATGCAGGAAGCCGTGCCCGTGGGCGTAGGGGCCATGGCCGCCATTTTGGGGCTGGCCTCTGACAAAGTCATCGAAGGCTGCAAAGCAGCGCAAGCCACATTCGCTGCTGACAGCGTCGAAGTGGTGGAAGCCGTGAACTTCAACGATGCGGCGCAAACCGTGATCGCGGGCAGCAAGGCCGCCGTGGACAAAGCCTGCGAAGTGCTCAAGGGCATGGGTGCCAAGCGCGCGCTGCTGTTGCCCGTGTCGGCACCGTTCCATTCGAGTCTGATGAAGCCCGCCGCCGAAAAGCTGCGCGAGAAGCTCGCTACCCTGACTTTGGGTGCGCCACAAATCCCGGTGCTCAACAACATCGACGTGGCCATCGAAACCGATGCCGACCGCATCCGCGATGCGCTGTACCGTCAGGCTTTTGGTCCGGTGCGCTGGGTCGAGTGTGTGCAGGCGATCAAGGCCCGTGGCGTGACCACCCTGGTCGAGTGCGGCCCCGGCAAGGTGCTGGCAGGTATGACCAAGCGGATTGACCCGGAATTGAACGGCGTGGCCCTGTACGACCCCGCCACCTTGGCTGAAGTGAAAGGACTCCTCGCATGAGCGAAGCACAAAAACAGATTGCACTGGTCACAGGCGCATCCCGAGGCATTGGTGCTGCGATTGCATTGCATCTGGCTAAATCGGGTTTTGTCGTGATCGGCACCGCCACCAGCGACGACGGTGCCGCCAAAATCAGCCAAGCCCTGTCGGCCTTCCCCGGCAGCCGGGGTGCCAACCTGAACGTCAACGATGCCGCCGCAGGCGAAGCCCTGATCGATGCCATCGTCAAGGATCATGGCGGCCTGCAGGTGCTGGTCAACAACGCAGGCATCACCCGTGACACGCTGGCCATGCGCATGAAAGACGATGACTGGGATGCGGTGCTTGACACCAACCTCAAGGCGGTGTTCCGCATGAGCCGCGCCGTCATCCGCCCCATGATGAAGCAGCGCTATGGCCGCATCATCAGCATCACCAGCGTGGTGGGTGCCTCGGGCAACCCCGGTCAGGCCAACTACGCCGCCGCCAAGGCCGGCGTGGCGGGCATGACCCGTGCGCTGGCCCGCGAGTTGGGCAGCCGTGGCATCACGGTCAACTGCGTCGCCCCCGGTTTCATCGAAACCGACATGACCGCCAGCCTGCCCGAAGAACAACAAAAAGCCTTGCTGGGCCAGATTCCTCTGGGCCATCTGGGCAAACCCGACGACATCGCCCATGCGGTGGCCTACCTGGCGGGAAGCCACGCGGGCTATGTCACCGGGCAAGAATTGCATGTCAATGGTGGCATGTTCATGGCCTGATTTCCGGAAACCCCTTCCGGACAGGTAAAATCTTCATTTTTCACAACCCTCAGAGGGACCCCATGAGCGATATCGAAGCACGTGTCAAAAAAATCATTGCTGAACAACTCGGCGTTGAAGAGTCACAAGTCACCAACGAAAAAGCCTTCGTGGCCGATCTGGGTGCCGACTCCCTGGACACGGTGGAATTGGTGATGGCACTCGAAGACGAGTTCGGCATCGAGATTCCTGACGAAGACGCAGAAAAAATCACCACGGTGCAAGCTGCGATCGACTACGCCCAAAGCAAGAAGGCCTGATCGACGATGACCCGGCGCCGCGTTGTTGTCACGGGTTTGGGATGCATCAGCCCCGTGGGCAACACGGTCGCTGATGCATGGTCCAACCTGCTTGCCGGCCAGTCCGGCATTGGTCCGATCACCCGTTTTGATGCTTCTGCCATGTCCTGCAGGATCGTGGGTGAAGTCAAGAACTTTGACCTCGAGTCCTACATCAGCGCCAAAGAAGCGCGGACGATGGACCGCTTCATCCATTACGGCATTGCCGCTGCTGCCCAGGCCATTCAGGATTCCGGGCTGCCCACCGGCGATGCGCTGAGTGAAGAAGAGGCCTGCCGTATCGGTGTGGTGATTGGTTCGGGCATTGGCGGCCTGCCGCTGATTGAAGACACCCACATCGAGTACACGGCGCGCGGCGCACGTCGCATCTCCCCATTTTTCGTCCCGGCCTCGATCATCAACATGATCTCGGGCCATGTGTCGATGCGCAGCGGATTCAAAGGCCCCAACCTGGCCGTTGTGACCGCTTGCACCACAGGTTTGCACTCCATTGGCGAAGCCGGTCGTCTGATCGAATACGGCGACGCGGATGTGATGATTGCTGGTGGTTCTGAAGGCACGGTGTCGCCATTGGGTGTGGGTGGCTTTGCAGCCATGCGTGCTTTGTCGACCCGCAACGACGACCCAACAGCCGCTTCCCGCCCCTGGGACAAGGACCGCGATGGTTTTGTGCTCGGTGAAGGTGCTGGCGTGATGGTGCTCGAAGAGTACGAACACGCCAAGGCCCGCGGCGCCAAGATTTATGCCGAGTTGTCCGGTTATGGCATGAGTGCTGACGCCGGTCACATGACCGCGCCGAGCATGGACGGCCCGCGCCGCGCCATGATCAACGCCATGCGCAATGCGGGTGTCAACGCCGACCAGATCAATTATCTGAACGCGCACGGTACCTCCACGCCGCTGGGTGACATCAACGAAACCAACGCCATCAAGGCGGCTTTGGGTGAGCATGCGTACAAAACCGTGGTCAGCTCGACCAAGTCCATGACCGGTCACCTCTTGGGTGGTGCGGGTGGCATTGAGAGCGTGTTCACCGTGCTCGCGTTGCACCACCAGAAAGTGCCGCCAACCATCAACCTGGTCAACCCCGACCCCGAGTGCGATCTGGACTACTGTGCCAACACGGCACGCGATCTGAAAATCGATGTAGCCCTGAAAAACAACTTTGGTTTCGGTGGCACCAACGGCTCTCTGGTGTTCAAGCGCATCTGACGAGCCAGATAGCAAGGTTCCAAGCCATGCACAACGCCCCACCTGTGGTCTTCCCGGTGGGGCGTTTTGTTTGGGGTCCCCGCTTGGCCCTGGCGCTGGCCGCTGTGGTCTCTGCCGCTTTGCTTCTCTGGCTGGTGTGGACTCAAGCCTCTGCACTTGTGTGTATGTGGATGGGATTTGCTTGGCTCGTGGCGGTGACTGGCACGGCCTGGTGGCTACCGCGTGAATTCCTGCAAGAAGGCGAGCTGGCCTGGGATGGCCAAGCCTGGCATGGTCCCAGCCCAGCGGTTGCCGAAGACACGGTCCATTTGTCGCTGATGCTCGATGGCGGGCACTTCATGCTGGTGTCACTGCGTTCCACGGTGCAGCCGGGCCGTGGTACTTGGGTACGGCATGCTTGGGTGCGCCGCACTGACATGCCCTCACGCTGGCACGGTTTTCGATGCGCGGTATATTCGCGCCGAACGGCAGTGGTGCGCACGGCTTGATCCTGCGCCGAGCATCCCCATTTGCTGAAGCTGGACGTTGGACTACAAGGAGGACCCAGTGTTTTCAACAACAACCCGAACAATCACTGCAGCCCTGATGCTGGGCTTGGCCAGCAGCGCGCTGCTGGTGTCGCCTGCGCAAGCACAGGCCGCCGCATCTGTGCGAGGCTTGCCGGACTTCACCGAACTGGTCGAGCAGGTCGGTCCTTCGGTGGTGAACATCCGCACCTCAGAAAAAGTCCGAGCATCGGCCGGACAGGGGCCGGACGAAGAGATGCAGGAGTTGTTCAAGCGCTTTTTTGGCGTGCCGATGCCCAATGCGCCTCGCCAGTCACCCCGTCAAAATCGCCCACAAGCCGAGGAGTCGCAGCCCAAAGGCCAGGGCTCGGGCTTTGTGCTCACGTCGGATGGTTACATCATGACCAACGCCCATGTGGTCGATGGTGCGGACGAGGTGCTGGTCACATTGACTGACAAACGCGAATTCAAAGCCAAGATCGTAGGCGCTGACAAGCGCACCGATGTGGCGGTGGTCAAAATCGCAGCCACCGGCTTGCCAGCGGTCAAGGTCGGTGATGTCAGCCGCCTCAAGGTAGGTGAATGGGTCATGGCCATCGGCTCGCCATTCGGGCTTGAGAATTCGGTCACCGCAGGCATCGTGAGCGCCAAGCAGCGCGACACCGGCGACTACCTGCCCTTTATTCAAACTGATGTCGCCATCAATCCTGGCAATTCGGGTGGCCCGCTCATCAATATGCGCGGCGAAGTGGTGGGTATCAACAGCCAGATTTACTCCCGCTCCGGCGGCTACATGGGCATTGCCTTTGCCATTCCGATGGACGAAGCCATCCGCGTGAGTGAACAGCTGCGCAGCAGTGGTCGTGTCAGCCGTGGCCGCATCGGTGTGCAGATCGACCAGGTGACCAAGGAGGTGGCCGAGTCCCTGGGTCTGGGCAAAGCGCAAGGTGTGCTGGTGCGTGGCGTGGAAGAGGGCTCTCCCGCCGACAAGGCCGGCATTGAGGCCGGAGACATCATCTTGCGTTTTGACGGAAAAACGCTTGAAAAAGCCGCGGACCTGCCGCGTCTGGTGGGCAACACCAAGCCCGGCAGCCGTGTGGGCCTCACGGTTTTCCGCCGTGGTGCGAACAAAGAGTTGAATGTGACTGTGGCCGAGGTCGAGCCCGAGAAAACCGTGGCACAGCGCAGTACCGACAAGAAAGCATCACCAGCTTCAGGTGAGCATTTCGGTCTGGTGGTCGCAGATCTCAGCGATGCACAGAAAAAGGAGTTGCGTGTGCGCGGCGGGGCCCGCATTGAATCGGCCGCAGAGCCAGCCTCGCGTGCGGGTTTGCGCGAGGGCGATGTGATCCTGGCCATCGCGAATCAGGAGGTGTTGTCTGCCAAGGACTTCGACAGCATCATGGGTCGCGTGGACAAGGCGCGCCCTGTGAGCTTGTTGATCCGCAGAGGAGACGCAGCGCAGTATGTGCTGATCCGCCCGGCGAAATGACCACAACGGGCTTGTCAAGAGTCCCCCGAAGCTTCGGGGGCTTTTGCACGTCAGGGCGGCATGAACGCAACAGATGAAAATTTTTTATTGAATTTTTCGACCGTTATAAAAGTGTGCGTGCGCTAACTTTTAAACAGGTTCATGACGAATTTCGTTAAAATCCGATGTCTTGATCCATCATTCATGGCATAAAGCGCAGGTCTGGATTCACGATACGGGATGTTCAATAACCATCCACCCGTGATCCACAAGTGGCCCACAAGTTGTTCAATCAGATATCCCCTGAATTGTGAATAAGCTGTGGATAAACTGAGTGTTGCATCACTGCAACGACGCGCCAAGCCGGTTTTCGGGGCTGTGCGAGTGGGGCAATTTGCCTACAATGAAGTCCCAACTATCGCAGTTGCCATTGATTGTTGGTTCAGGGCGCGTCACCACCAGACGCGCCCTTTTTTCTTGTGTGGATCGTTGATCCTCAACTACTTGCAGACCGTCCTTGATGAATCACATCAGAAATTTTTCGATCATTGCGCACATTGACCACGGCAAATCCACGCTGGCCGATCGCTTGATTCAACGCTGCGGTGGACTCGAAGCCCGCGACATGGAAGCCCAGGTGCTGGACTCCATGGACATCGAGAAAGAACGTGGCATCACCATCAAGGCGCAAACCGCTGCACTCCAATACAAAGCCAAAGACGGGCAGGTCTACAACCTCAACCTGATCGACACGCCCGGACATGTGGATTTCTCCTACGAAGTCTCGCGTTCACTGTCGGCATGTGAAGGCGCCTTGCTGGTGGTCGACGCCAGCCAGGGTGTCGAAGCGCAAACCGTGGCCAACTGCTACACCGCACTCGACCTGGGTGTGGAAGTGGTGCCTGTGCTCAACAAGATGGATTTGCCCAACGCCGATCCCGACAACGCCCGCGCCGAAGTGGAAGACGTGATCGGTATTGACGCGACAGACGCGATTCCTTGCTCGGCCAAGACCGGCATGGGCATCGACGAAATCCTTGAAGCGATTGTGGCCAAGGTGCCTGCGCCCAAGGGGCAGCCCGATGCGCCTTTGCGCGCCATGATCATCGACAGCTGGTTTGACAGCTACGTCGGCGTGGTCATGCTGGTGCGCGTGGTCGATGGCCAGCTGATCAAGGGCGAACGCATCCGCATGATGGCCAGCAATGCCGTTTATGAAGCGGGCAGCCTCGGCGTGTTCACTCCCGCCAACCAGCCGCGTGAGATGCTCAAGGCCGGCGAGGTGGGTTACATCATCGCGGGCATCAAGGAACTGCAGGCGGCCAAGGTGGGCGACACCGTGACGCTGGAGAAAAAGCTCCCCAACAACCTGGGCCCCGCCACCGAGGCGCTGCCTGGCTTCAAGGAAATCCAGCCGCAGGTGTTTGCCGGTTTGTACCCGACCGAGGCCAACCAGTACGACGCCCTGCGCGACGCACTCGAGAAACTCAAGCTCAACGACGCTTCGCTGCATTACGAACCCGAAGTGTCCCAGGCCTTGGGCTTTGGATTCCGCTGCGGTTTTCTCGGCTTGCTGCACATGGAAATCGTGCAGGAACGTCTGGAGCGCGAGTTCGACCAGGACCTGATCACCACCGCGCCCAGCGTGGTCTACGAGGTGGTCAAGGGCGACGGTGAAGTCATCATGGTGGAAAACCCCTCCAAAATGCCCGACCAGGGCCGCTTGCAGGAAATCCGCGAACCCATCGTGACGGTGCACCTGTACATGCCGCAAGACTATGTCGGGCCTGTGATGACCCTGGCCAACCAGAAGCGTGGTGTGCAAATCAACATGGCCTACCACGGCCGTCAGGTCATGCTGACGTATGAGATGCCCTTGGGCGAGATCGTGCTCGACTTCTTTGACAAGCTCAAATCGGTCAGCCGAGGTTACGCCTCAATGGACTACGAGTTCAAGGAATACCGCGCCTCCGATGTGGTCAAGGTCGACATCATGCTCAACGGCGAGAAAGTTGACGCGCTGTCCATCATCGTGCACCGCACCCAGGCGCAATACCGAGGCCGCGCTGTGGCGGCCAAGATGCGGGAGATCATTTCGCGTCAGATGTTCGATGTGGCGATCCAGGCGGCCATTGGCGCCAACATCATTGCCCGTGAAACCATCAAGGCTTTGCGCAAGAACGTGCTGGCCAAGTGCTATGGTGGCGACATCACGCGCAAACGCAAATTGCTGGAAAAGCAGAAGGCGGGTAAAAAGCGCATGAAACAGATCGGCTCGGTCGAGGTGCCTCAAGAGGCATTCCTGGCCATTTTGCAGGTGGAAGATTGATGCAGTTCCTGACCTCTTTGGTGCTGGCCGCTTTTGTGGGCTACGCGGGCTCCTGGTACCTGGGTTACATCGAGGGCAACTTTGCGTTGCTCTTGCTGCTGGCCACCGTGGTGACCGGCATTTACTGGCTGGCCGAGCGCTTTTACTTCCTGCCCCGACGTGAGGCTGCTGCTGCCCGCCTGGATGAAGCCACGGCACAGCGCCGCAGCGAACTCACCCGCATGGGCATCGAAAAAATCGACACCAACACGGTCGAAGCCCGGGACAAACTGCTCATGCAGCCCTGGTGGCTGGACTGGACGGCCGGGCTCTTCCCTGTGATCGTGGTGGTCTTCATCCTGCGCTCTTTCCTGTTTGAGCCTTTCAAGATTCCATCGGGCTCGATGATTCCGACCTTGCAGATCGGTGACCTGATCCTGGTCAACAAGTTCCACTACGGCCTGCGTTTGCCTGTGGCCAACACCAAGATCACCGCAGGCACCCCAGTGCAGCGTGGCGATGTGATGGTGTTTCGTTTTCCGCCACGCCCCAGTCAGGACTACATCAAGCGCGTGGTGGGCGTTCCGGGTGACGAGGTGGCTTACCTGAACAAGAAACTCACGGTCAACGGCCAGCCGGTGAGCAGCGAAGACCTGCCCGACTACTTTGACGAATCGGTGATGCGTTACTTCAAGCACCAGCGTGAAAACCTGCCGGGCAAGTCCCACGACATCATCATCGACAACGAGCGTCCGGCCTTCATCCCGGGGGCAGACGAATTCCCGTTTCGCGACCATTGCCGCTACAGCGTGGAAGGCGTGGTCTGCAAGGTCCCCGCAGGACACTACTTCATGATGGGCGACAACCGCGACAACTCGCTGGACTCCCGCTACTGGGGCTTTGTGCCTGACGCCAACATCGTGGGCAAGGCTTTCTTTGTCTGGATGAACTTTGGCAACCTCAAGCGCATTGGCGCTTTTGACTGACGTGGCCAACCCTGATCTGTTGTCTGCCCTGCAAGTGCGCCTGGGCTATGCATTCAAGCAGCGCGCCTTGCTGCAGCAGGCTGTGACGCACCGCAGCTTCAGCGCTGACCACAACGAGCGACTCGAATTTTTGGGCGACTCGGTGCTCAACCTGGCGGTGGCGCACATGCTCTACACCCAGCTGAGTGATTTGCCCGAAGGCGATCTCTCACGGGTGCGGGCCAATCTGGTCAAGCAGGACACCCTGCACCAGCTGGCGCAGCAGATGGAGTTGCCCTCGGTGCTGCGTCTGGGCGAAGGCGAGCTGCGCTCCGGTGGCCAAAAACGCCCGTCCATCCTGGCCGACGCGCTCGAAGCCCTGATTGGTGCGGTCTACCTGGACGGGGGCTACGCTGCGGCACAGCCTCTGGTGGAGCGCCTGTTCCAGAAAGTGGACATCAACCCGTCCATGCAGGCCGCGGCCAAAGACCCCAAAACCGAACTCCAGGAGTGGCTGCAAGGCCGCAAGCTGGCACTGCCGCAATACACCGTGGTGGAAACTTCGGGTGCGGCGCACCGCCAGACCTTTGAAGTGGCCTGTGAAGTGCCCCAACTGCGCCAGTCCCAACGTGGGCTGGGACCCTCCCGCCGAGCTGCCGAGCAGGCCGCAGCCCAGGCCCTGCTCGACATCCTCAAGAAATCCGCATGAACTCCAAACACACGCCAGACGACACGGGCTCCGAACCGCAGGTGGACTTGTCACCCAAGGTGGCCCGTCGCGCCATCGAAATCCCGGGGGTGACCGTCGAGCCGCGTTCCGACGCCGAAGCGCAAGCCGCAGGCGTGGCGGGCGATGCCCCGCTGTCTGCCCAAGGTCAGCGTTGTGGCCTGGTGGCCATTGTGGGCAAGCCCAACGTGGGCAAGTCCACGCTGCTCAACGCGCTGGTGGGGCAAAAAATCAGCATCACGTCGCGCAAGGCGCAAACCACGCGCCACCGCATCACCGGCATCCGCAACCAGGACCAGACGCAGTTCGTGTTTGTGGACACCCCGGGCTTTCAGACTCGCCACGGCACTGCGCTCAACAAGTCGCTCAACAAGACCGTGGTTGGTGCTGTGGGCGATGTGGACCTGGTGCTCTTCGTGGTCGAGGCGGGCAGTTTCAACCTGGCCGACGCCAAAGTGTTGTCGCTGCTCAAGCCCGGCATCCCGGCGCTGTTGATCGCCAACAAACTCGACGCTGTGAACCGCCGCGCCGAGATCGCGCCCTGGTTACGCGACATGCAAGAGCGTCATGCGTTTGCCGAGTTCGTGCCCATGTCGGCCAAGCAACCCAAAGACATCGAACGCCTCTTGGGCATTTGCGAGAAATACCTGCCTGAGCAAGGCTGGTGGTACACCAACGACGAGTTGACCGACCGCAGCGAGAAATTCCTCGCCAGTGAAATCGTGCGTGAAAAATTGTTCCGCCTCACGGGCGATGAGCTGCCTTACACCTCCACCGTCGTGATAGACAAGTTCGAGGAAGAACCTGCCCGCACCGCCAAGCGCATGGTGCGCATCGCCGCCACCATCGTGGTCGAGCGCGATGGCCACAAGGCCATGGTGATCGGTGACAAGGGTGAAAAGCTCAAGCGCATCGGCACCGAGTCCCGCATGGAGCTTGAAAAACTGCTCGACGCCAAGGTGTTCATCGAGCTGTGGGTCAAGGTGCGTTCCGGCTGGGCCGACGACGAGGCGCGTGTGCGTTCCTTCGGCTACGAATAAGCGCCACCGTCCATGGCCACCAAGCGGATCGCGGACGAGCCTGCCTTTGTGCTGCACCGCTACGACTGGAGCGAAACCAGCCTGATCCTGGAAGTCTTCACCCGCCACCACGGCCGGGTGGCGGTGGTGGCCAAGGGGGCCAAGCGGCCCAGCTCCAGTTTTCGGCCCGTCTTGCTGCCTCTGCAGCCGCTGTCGCTCACCTTTGGCGGTGACGGCGACATCCGCACACTCAAGGCGGCTGAATGGGTGGGTGGCCACGTCATGCCCACAGGCGAGGCCTTGCTTTCTGGCTATTACCTCAACGAACTGCTGATGCGCCTCTTGGTGCGCGACGACCCCCATCCACGCCTGTTCGAGGTGTATGCCGCTGCCGTCAGGTTGCTGGCCAGTGGCGACCCGGACGCCATGCAATGGGCCTTGCGTGCCTTTGAGTTGCTGGTGCTCAAGGAAACGGGCCTCTTGCCCGCGCTCGATGTGCAGACCTTGACCATGAAACCGCTGGAGCCTGAGGCCTGGTACGCCCTGGTGCCTGAGGCCGGACTGCAATGGGTGCACGAGGACATTCGCCATGCCCTGCAGGGCCAGCAGTGGCTGGCGCTGCAGCACGCGCTGAACGCCCCCAGCCCGCTGGCTGCGCTGCTGCGGGAATGCTCCGAGCTGCTCAGTCAGATGCAGCGCCCGATGCGCTCCCTCCTCAACTACCATTGCGGTGTGGGTGCCTTGCGTACCCGCCAAATGATGCTGGACTTGCAAACCCTATGACAACTTCTGCCTCACGTGTGGCCTTGTCGGTCAACGTCAACAAAGTCGCGCTGCTGCGCAACTCGCGCCACCTGGGCATCCCCAGCGTCACGCGTGCCGCCCAGCTGTGCCTGCAAGCGGGTGCGCAGGGCATCACCATCCACCCCCGGCCCGATGAACGTCACATCCGTGCGAGCGACGTGCCCGAGCTGGCCGCCTTGATGCAGGCCTGGCCCGACCGCGAATTCAACATCGAAGGCAACCCCTTTCACAACCTCATGGAACACGTGCGTGCCGTGCGCCCGCACCAGGTGACCTTTGTGCCCGACAGCGAAGGCCAGTTCACCAGCGACCATGGCTGGACCTTCCCGCAAGACGCCGAGCGCCTGAAACCCCTGATCGACGAATGCAAGGCCTTGGGTGTGCGCGTCAGCTTGTTCATGGACCCGATCCCCGAACAAATGGCCGCAGCCCGCGCGGTGGGTGCTGACCGTGTGGAGCTGTACACCGAGCCTTATGCCGCCACTTGGGGCACGCCGGGCAACGCCGCGCAGTTGCAGCGCTACGCCGATGCAGCTGAGGCCGCCACGCAGGCGGGCCTGGGCCTGAACGCAGGCCACGACCTCAACCGCGACAACTTGCCCGCCTTTGTGGCCTCTGTCAAAGGCCTGCAGGAAGTTTCGATCGGCCACGCCTTCATGGCCGACGCGCTGGAGCTGGGCTACGCTGCCACGGTGCAGGCTTATCTGGATTGCCTGAAAAAATGATCTACGGCATCGGCACCGACATCTGCGACATCCGCCGCATCCAGGCCAGCTTGGACCGGCACGGCGAGCGCTTTGCCGCCAAGGTGCTGTCTGATGCCGAAATGGCCACCTGGAAAGCCCGCAGTGCCCGCTGGCCCGCGCGCGGTGTGCGCTACCTGGCCACACGGTTTTCGGCCAAAGAGGCTTTCAGCAAGGCCATCGGCCTGGGCATGCGCATGCCCATGACTTGGCGCCTGTGCGAAATCGGCAAACTGCCCAGCGGCCAGCCGGTCATCGTGCTGCACGGGGAGCTCAAAGCGTGGTTTGAAGCCAAGGGCCTGAGTGCCCACATCACCGTGACCGACGAGTCCGAATACGCCGCCAGTTTTTGCGTGGTCGAGACCTCCAGCACCGCGCGCCCTTGATTTGCCGCGTTGGCGCCCCACATTGAATGGACACCCCATGACACAGCACGCCCCCCTGATCATTGACATTGCCGGCACCACCCTGACCGACGTGGACCGCCGTCGTCTGGCGCACCCGCTGGTGGGCGGCATGATCCTGTTTGGCCGCAACTGGCACAGCCGTGCGCAGCTGACCGCGCTGTGCGCCGACATCAAAAGCCTGCGTCCCGACCTCTTGATCGCGGTGGATCACGAAGGCGGCCGTGTGCAGCGCTTTCGCACCGACGGCTTCACCCACCTGCCACCCATGCGCGCCTTGGGCGAACTTTGGGCGCAAGACGACAAAGGCCAACCCGGCTCGGGCGTGCTCAAGGCCTGTGAAGCGGCCACCTCGGTGGGCTTTGTGCTGGCCAGCGAGTTGCGCGCCTGCGGTGTCGATTTCAGCTTCACGCCCGTACTCGACCTGGACCACGGCGAGAGTGGCGTCATTGGCGACCGCGCTTTTGCCCGCGACCCGCGTGTTGTGAGCCTGTTGGCCCGCAGCCTGATGCAGGGCCTGCTGCAGGCGGGCATGGGCAACTGCGGCAAGCATTTCCCGGGACATGGCGCCGTCAAGGCCGACTCGCATGTGGCCTTGCCGGTGGACAAGCGCGGCCTCAAAACCATCCTGGCCGACGACGCACAGCCTTACCGCTGGCTCACCAGCGTGCTCACTGCGGTGATGCCTGCTCACGTGATCTACAGCAAGGTCGACAGCCGTCCGGCAGGCTTCTCGCCGCGCTGGCTGCAGGACATCTTGCGGGGGCAGTTGGGCTTTCAGGGTGTGGTCTGCACCGACGACCTGTCGATGGCCGCTGCACGCCAGCTCGACGGACGCACGCTCAGCTACACCCAAGCCGTGATCACCGCGCTGCAGGCCGGATGCGACCTGGCTCTGCTGTGCAACCGCTCGGCCGTGAACGACGGCGCCGAGCTCGACGAAGTGCTTGACCAATTGGCCGAGGCCCAGCTCAAGGGCCACTGGACACCCAGCGAAATCAGTGAAGAGCGGCGCTTGAATCTTTTGCCCCGATCACCCGCCCGCCCTTGGGACGAGCTGGTGCGCTCAAGCGACTACATGCAGGCGCTCGACCGCCTGCCTTGACCTGACAGGACATTGGAATGAACTCGATTGCACGCATCGTGATGGGCCTGATCACGGGGCTTCTGGGTCTCGCGTTTCTGGCGGGCCTGCTGGCAGCGCTGGGCCTCTACATTGTGTTTGCCACCGTGCGCTGGCTGTTCACCGGCCGCAAGCCCCAGGTGGTGATGGTCTGGCAACAGTTCAGCGAGTTGCGCAAGGGCGCACGCTGGGGCAATCGGCCTGGCTTTGAATCCGGGTTCGAGGCGCAACGTCAGGACGACATTGTCGATGTGGAAGTGCGCGAAGTGGTGGAAGACGCGCCGCGATTGCCTCCCCGGCAACAGGGCTGAAGTGTGATCCATGAAACAACAAACCCGGCCAAGGCCGGGTTTGTTTTTGGAGCACTGTGCGCTTATTCCTGCACGTGGCGCAAGGCGGGGAACAGGATCACGTCGCGGATGCTGGCGCTGTCGGTCAGCAGCATCATCAGGCGGTCGATGCCGATGCCGCAGCCGCCTGCGGGCGGCATGCCGTATTCGAGCGCACGCACAAAGTCGTGGTCGTAGTACATGGCTTCGTCGTCGCCGTCGTCCTTGGCAGCCACTTGGGCGTGGAAGCGGGCGGCCTGGTCTTCGGCGTCGTTCAATTCACTGAAGCCGTTGCCGAACTCGCGGCCGGTGATGTACAGCTCAAAACGCTCGGTCACTTCGGGGCGGGTGTCGTTGGCGCGGGCCAGCGGCGAGATCTCGGTCGGGTGCTCCATGATGAAGGTCGGATCCCAGAGCTTGTCTTCCACGGTTTCCTCGAAGTAGAACACCTGCAGGCTGGCCAAGCTGCGTGTGGACAGCTTGTCCTTGGCTTCGCTCATGCCCAGTTTTTTCAGGGTGTTGATCAGCCACTCGGCGTTGTCGACGTTGTCTCCGGCTTCGGTGTGCTTGACGATGGCTTCGCGGATCGTCATGCGGGCAAAGGGCTTGCTCAGATCCACCGGCTTGTCGTTGTAGCTCAGCTGGAGCGTGCCCGCCGCGATCATGGCGGCATCGCGGATGAGCTCTTCGGTGAAGCCCATCAGGTCCTGGTAGTTCCAGTAGGCCGCGTAGAACTCCATCATGGTGAACTCGGGGTTGTGGCGCACCGAGATGCCTTCGTTGCGGAAGTTGCGGTTGATCTCGAACACGCGCTCAAAGCCGCCCACCAGCAAGCGCTTGAGGTACAGCTCGGGCGCGATGCGCAGGAACATGTCCTGCTCCAGCGCGTTGTGGTGCGTCACAAAGGGGCGGGCGTTGGCGCCACCGGGGATGGGGTGCAGCATGGGCGTTTCGACTTCGAGGAAGCCGTGCTTGACCATGAACTCGCGGATGCCGCTGACGGCCTTGCTGCGGGCCACAAAGCGCTTGCGGGCGGCTTCGTCGGTCATCAGATCCACATAGCGCTGGCGGTATTTGACTTCCTGGTCGGCCACGCCGTGGAACTTGTCGGGCATGGGGCGCAGGCTCTTGGTGAGCATGCGGATGCTGGTCGCGTGGATCGACAGCTCGCCGGTGCGTGTCTTGAACAGGTGGCCTTCGACGCCCACGATGTCCCCCAAATCCCAGTGCTTGAACAGGGCGTACAGCTCTTCACCCACGTCGTCGCGGGTCACATAGACCTGGATGCGGCCTGTGGCGTCCTGCAGGGTGGCAAAGCTGGCCTTGCCCATCACGCGCTTGAGCATCATGCGGCCAGCGACCTTGGCGGTGGTCTTGGCCACGCCTTCGCCGTTCAGCTCTTCGGCGGCTTTTTCGCCATGGGCCTGGTGCAGGTTGGCGGCGTGGTGCTCGGGCTTGTAGTCGTTGGGAAACGCCACGCCTTTGCCATCGGTTTGCGCCTGGCGCATGGCTTTGAGCTTCTCGCGGCGTTCGGCGATCAGCTGGTTTTCATCTAGGGGCACAGGGGTGGCGGTCGTTTCGGACATGGACATGAGGTGCTTGGTGGACGGTCAGGGGCCGCCGTCCGGGTGGCAGGGTGCGCTGGTGCGCAGAACCCCTTATTTTAAGAGCTTGCAAGCCCCTTTTCCCTGGACCGGGCCAGGCTTGTGAGCGAGGCTGCCGCACTCGCTATCATGGCACGCACAGGAGAACCCTTCGATGATGTTTCAAATGCTGAGTGCTGTGCTTGATGTGATTGCCAGTCTGGTGGCGGGCACCTGCCTGCTGCGCGTCCTGATGCAAAGCCAGCGCATTCCGTTCAACCAGCCATTGGGCCGCTTTGTCTTTGCCATGACCGACTGGATCGTCCTGCCGCTGCGCCGTGTGGTGCCGGCCTGGAGCCGCTGGGATCTGTCGAGCCTGCTGGCAGCCTGGCTCATCAAGCTGGCGCAGTTTCTGGCCCTGTGGCTGCTGGCGGGCGCGCATGGCCATCTCGGGCTGCTGCCCCTGGTGAGTCTGGTGGGGTTGGCGCAGTTGAGCGTGTCAGCCCTCTCGGCTCTGGTGCTGGCTTATGCCCTGATGTCCTGGGTGCAGCCTGACTCGGTCATGTATTACACGCTCGAGCGCCTGTGCGAGCCCTGGCTGCGCCCGTTGCGCCGCATCGTGCCCCTGGTGGGCGGGGTCGATTTGTCACCGCTGGCCTTGTTGCTGGTGTTGCAGCTGCTGGGCATGTTGCTGGCTGGCATGCAATTGAGCTGGATGTATTGACCGCTTGACGGCCTGGCTGGGCAGGTCTACAGTGGCCTTGCGGCTTTCAGGCGACTGAGGCTGCATCCCTTGAGGCGCATGCATGCGCCTCGCCCCTGGAAACGATCCTCTTTCCTTGGGCATGTTGTCGGAAATCCTCCCGTGGTTCCCGACCAGCCCGGTCAGTCACTGGCCGGGCTGTTTCGTTTCTGAGACCTCCAAAAACCAAAGCCCTCCGAAGAGGGCCTGGCGGGCGGTGCAACTGTGGATCAGCTCACCGCATCGGCGCTTTGGCGCTGCAGCATGGCCAACACGCTGGAGATGGTTTTGCGCAACTCGCGGCGGTCGCAGATGAAGTCCACCGCGCCCTTGGTCTGCAGGAATTCGGCACGTTGGAAGCCCTCGGGCAGCGTCACGCGCACGGTGGTCTCGATCACGCGGGGGCCGGCAAAACCGATCAGGGCCTTGGGCTCGGCAATCACCACGTCACCCACAAAGGCGAAACCGGCGGACACGCCGCCCATGGTCGGGTCGGTCAGCACGCTGATGTAAGGCAGGCCTTTTTTGGCCAGGCGGGTCAGGGCGGCATTGGTCTTGGCCATCTGCATGAGCGAGAGCAGGCCTTCCTGCATGCGGGCGCCGCCCGTGGCGGTGAAGCACACGAAAGGCACCTTTTGTTCGATGGCGGTCTCGACGCCGCGCACAAAGCGCTCGCCGACGACCGAGCCCATGGAGCCGCCCATGAAGTCGAACTCGAAGCAGGCCGCAACCAGCTCGATGCTCTGCACCGCGCCGCCCATGACCACCAGCGCGTCGGTCTCGCCGGTGTTGTCCATGGCTTCCTTCAGGCGCTCGGGGTATTTGCGGCTGTCCTTGAACTTGAGGGCATCGACTGGCACGACTTCCTGGCCGATCTCGTAGCGGCCTTCACCGTCCAGAAAAGCGTTCAGTCGTGCGCGTGCGCCAATGCGGTGGTGGTGACCGCAGCTGGGGCAGACATTGACGTTTTCTTCGAGGTCGTTCTTGTACAGCACGGTCTCGCAACTCGGGCATTTGATCCACAGCCCTTCGGGCACCGAACGGCGATCGGCCGGGTCGGTGTGAACGATCTTGGGCGGCAGCAGTTTTTCAAGCCAACTCATGCGGGTTTCTCCTGTTGGTCGTGATTATCGCCGTTCAGGCGTCCAGGGCCTGGCGGATGCCAGACAGGAAGTCGGCGGCGACCGGGTTGACCCGGTCGGTCGGCTCGTTTTCGATCAGCTGGATCAAGCGCGAGCCAATCACCACCGCGTCGGCCACGCGGCTGATGGCTTTGGCCGTGGCGGCGTCGCGGATGCCAAAGCCCACGCCCACAGGCACGCTCACGTGCTGGCGGATGCGCGGCAGCATGGCTTCGACGGCGTCGATGTCGAGCGCACCCGAACCGGTCACGCCCTTGAGCGACACGTAATACACATAGCCGCTGGCGACCTGGGCCACCTGCTGCATGCGCTCATCTGTGCTGGTGGGGGCCAGCAAAAAGATCAGGTCCATGCTGTGGGCGCGCAGCTTGGCGGCGAATTCCACACATTCTTCGGGCGGGTAGTCGACGATCAGCACGCCATCCACACCGGCTTGTGATGCGTCGCGGATGAAGCTGTCCGTGCCGTGCTTCTGGTCGTAGCGTTCGACCGGGTTGGCGTAACCCATCAGCACCACAGGGGTGCTGCTGTTGGTCTGGCGGAACTCGCGCACCATGGCCAGCACCTGCACCAGGCCAATGCCCAGGGCCAGGGCCTTGTCGCCCGCCTTCTGGATCACCGGGCCGTCGGCCGACGGGTCGGAGAACGGGACGCCCAATTCGATGATGTCGGCACCGGCGGCGGCCATGGCGTGCATCAGTGACGGGGTGCTGTTGGCAAAGGGAAATCCTGCGGTCACAAAAGGAATCAGCGCCTTGCGGCCCTGGGCCTTGAGCTGGGAGAGGGTGGTGTCAATGCGGCTCATGCTTCAGCCCTTACTTCACAAAATTCACAGGCTGTTCAGCGCCTTTGACCGATTGGCCTTGGCAGCTGGGGCGGCAGTAGAAGTCGGCCTGGCTCAGATCGGCCACGGTGCCGATGTCCTTGTCGCCCCGGCCCGACAGGTTGACCAGGATCGACTGGTCAGCGCGCATGGTTTTGGCCAGCTTCATGGCGTAGGCCACGGCGTGGCTCGATTCGAGCGCGGGGATGATGCCTTCGGTGCGGCACAGGTAGTGGAAGGCTTCGAGCGCTTCCTTGTCGGTGATGCCGACGTACTCGGCGCGACCGATGTCCTTCAGGAATGCGTGCTCGGGGCCCACGCCGGGATAGTCCAGGCCGGCGCTCACGCTGTGGGTTTCGGTGATCTGACCGTTGTCGTCTTGCAGGATGTAGGTGCGGTTGCCGTGCAGCACGCCGGGGCTGCCCAGTTGCAGCGAGCAGGAATGCTTGCCCGAATCCATGCCTTCGCCCGCAGCTTCCACACCAATCAGGCGCGTCTTCTCGTGCGCGATATAAGGGTAGAAGATGCCCATGGCGTTGCTGCCACCGCCCACGCAAGCGATCACGGCGTCGGGTTGCTCTTCGGCCATCTTCAGGCTCTTGAACATCTCGGGCATTTGCATGAGGCACTCTTCGCCAATCACGCTCTGGAAGTCGCGCACCATCATGGGGTAGGGGTGCGGACCCGCCACCGTGCCGATGATGTAGAAGGTGTTGTCCACATTGGCGACCCAGTCGCGCATGGCTTCGTTCAGGGCATCCTTGAGGGTTTTGCTGCCCGACTCGACCGGGATCACGGTCGCGCCCAAGAGCTTCATGCGGTAGACATTGGGGCTTTGGCGCTTGACGTCTTCACTGCCCATGTAGACCACGCATTCCAGGCCGTAACGGGCGCAGATGGTGGCGGTGGCCACGCCGTGCTGGCCTGCACCGGTCTCGGCAATGATGCGGGTTTTGCCCATGCGCTTGGCGAGCATGGCCTGGCCGATGGTGTTGTTGATCTTGTGGGCGCCCGTGTGGTTCAGGTCTTCGCGCTTCAAGAAAATTTGCGCTCCGCCCATTTCACGGCTCATGCGGGCCGCGTGGTAGACGGGGGAAGGGCGGCCCACAAAGTGCGCCAGCTCGGACTTGAATTCGGCGATGAATTCGGGGTCGTGCTGGTACTTGGCGTAGGCGTCTTTGAGTTCGTTGATGGCGTGGGTCAGCGTCTCTGACACAAAGCTGCCGCCGTAAATGCCGAAATGCCCTTTGGCATCGGGCTGTTGGTAGTCGTACATGGTGACCTTGGAAAACGGATTTCAGGAAGCGTTGTCGGTGGCGCGCACGGCGGCGACAAACTGCTGCATTTTTGCGGCATCTTTCAGGCCCTTGCCTGCTTCGATGCCCGAGCTCACGTCAACGGCCAGTGACAGGCCGTGCGAGCGCAGTGTCCGAATGCCATCGGTCACGTTTGCAGGTGTGAGTCCACCAGACAAAACGAGGTGAGCTTCGACGTTTGGAGGCAGCTGTGACCAAGGGAACGTTTTTCCGCCGCCACCAAAACCTTCGACCTGGGCGTCGAGCAGGATGGCTTGGGCTGTGCTGTGGGATTGGACAAATTTTACCAAGTCAAAACTGCCAGCCGATTCGAGGGGAATTCGGGCGGCTTTGAGGTGGGGGCGGCCGGTGGCCTGGCTCATGGCGGCACAAAACTCGGGGGGTTCGTCGCCGTGGAACTGCAGCACCGCGCCGGGCACGGCAGCGCAGGCCTGGGCGATCCGTTCGGGGCTGTCGTTCACGAACAGCAGCACAGGCGTGACAAAGGCGGGCAGACGTGCGGCCAGTGCGGCGGCGCGTTCAATGGACACGTTGCGCGGGCTGGGCGGGTAGAGCACAAAGCCGATGGCGTCGGCGCCCGCTTGTACGGCGGCGTCAACATCGGCTTCCCGGGTGAAGCCGCACATTTTGATGCGGGTGCGTTGTTGAATGCTCATGGCAGCCAGTCAAAAGCCGGGGTGGTCGTGGGCAGGCCCCATTCTGGGCCATAGACCGGGCCCGCAAAATACAGGCCATCGGGCGAGAAGGTGGGCGCTGCGGCGTCGCGGTTGCGCGCTTCGATCACCTCGCGCAGCCAGCCGGGCGGGTGCATGCCGTGGCCTACATAGACCAGGCAGCCCATGATGTTGCGGATCATGTGGTGCAAGAAGGCGTTGCCTTCGAACTCGAAGCGCCAGTAAGGCCCCCGGCGGTGGATGTCGATGCGGTGCAGCGTCTTGACCGGGCTGAGCGCCTGGCAGGCGCTGGCGCGAAACGAAGAAAAATCGTGCTCGCCCAGCAGGTGCTGCGCGGCCTCGCGCATGGCAGCTTCATCAAGCGGTCGAAACGACCAGCCCACCCGACCGGACTCGAGCGCCGGGCGCACGGGTGATTCAAGCAGCACATACACATAACGCCGGGCCACCGCGCTGCCTCGGGCATGGAAGTCGCCCGGCATTTCCTTGACCCATTGCACGGCAATGTCGGCGGGCAGATAGCGGTTCGTGCCCCGCACCCAGGAGTGCATGTCGCGCGCCAAAGGGGTGTCCAGATGCACCACCTGCATCAGGCCGTGCACGCCGGTGTCGGTGCGGCCTGCGCAGTGGGTGAGCACGCGCTGGTCACAGAACTGCGACAGCGCTTTTTCGAGCTGATCCTGGATGGTTTGACCCGAGGGTTGGCTTTGCCAGCCCAGATAGGGCTGGCCGTTGTAGCTGACCCCCAAGGCCAAACGCATGGGAATCAGGCTTCCAGCAGGATGCGCAGCATGCGGCGCAGCGGCTCGGCCGCACCCCACAGCAGCTGGTCACCGATGGTGAATGCGCCCACATACTCAGGGCCCATGGCCAGCTTGCGCACGCGACCGACCGGGATGGTCATGGTGCCGGTCACAGCCACGGGGGTCAGATCCTTGATGGTGGCTTCGCGGGTGTTGGGCACCACTTTGACCCACTCGTTGTCGGCAGCGATCATGGCTTCGATGTCGGCCACGGGCACGTCTTTTTTGAGCTTGAAGGTCAGGGCCTGGCTGTGGCAGCGCATGGCGCCCACACGCACGCAGAAACCGTCCACCGGGATGGCCGCAGAGTTGAAACCCTCGCCCATGCCCAGGATCTTGTTGGTCTCGGCCATGCCTTTCCACTCTTCCTTGGACATGCCATTGCCCAAGTCTTTGTCGATCCAGGGGATCAGCGAGCCACCCAGGGGCACGCCAAAGTTGGCGGTCTCGGCACCTGTCAAGGCGCGCTGCTTGGCAATGACCTTGCGGTCAATCTCGAGAATGGCGCTCTTGGGGTCGTCCAGCAGGGCTTTGACTTCCGCATTCAGGGTGCCGTATTGGGTCAGCAGCTCGCGCATGTGCTGCGCACCGCCGCCCGAAGCCGCCTGGTAAGTCTGGGTGCTCATCCACTCGACCAGACCGGCCTTGTAGAGTGCGCCTACGCCCATCAGCATGCACGAGACGGTGCAGTTGCCGCCCACCCAGTTGTTGCCACCGTGGGCCAACGCGTTCTTGATCACGGGCATGTTGACCGGATCCAGAATGATCACCGCATCTTTTTCCATGCGCAGGGTTGAAGCCGCGTCGATCCAGTGGCCGTTCCAGCCGGCAGCGCGCAGCTTGGGGAAAACTTCCGAGGTGTAGTCGCCACCTTGGGCAGTGATGATGATCTCGCAGCGCTTGAGCTGCTCGATGTTGAAGGCGTCCTGCAGTGTGGTTTCGTTCTTCGCCATCGAGGGGGCTTTGCCGCCTGCGTTCGATGTGGAGAAGAACAAGGGCTCGATCAGGTCAAAGTCTTTTTCCTGAATCATGCGGTCCATCAGAACCGAGCCGACCATGCCGCGCCAGCCGACCAAACCTACCAACTTGCTCATTTCATTGCCCTTTCAAAGTTAAACAGTGCCAGACCAGACTGTTTGCCCCGGCTCGTCTGGCCGGGGAGGGCGCACGACGAACCAGAGCCGTTAGCCCTTAATGGTCGTCGTTTTGGTGGTGATTGCACGCGCACCTGCAGCCACTGCAGCGGCAGTGACCAGGTTCAGGGAGAACGGGTGGGCGTGGAACATGGGGTGGCATTGTACCGGATTGGCTTGTGCGGGCCTGACAGCGGCGGTCTTGCGCGTAAACCCTTTGCTCTCAGGAGGTGCTTGTTGTCTATACTTTTTAAAAGGAAGTACGAATGAGTGCACAACAATTGATTTTGAGTCTGGTGCTGGCGACCATGGTGTTTTCGGTGTCGCTGGAATTGCGGATCGAGGACTTCCGGCGTGTCGCCCAAACCCCGCGCGCCGTGGTGTGCGGGTTGATTCCCCAGTTCATTCTTTTGCCCGTGGGCACCTGGCTGGCCACGCTGGTGCTGGATTTGCCCGCCAACATCGAGGCCGCCATGATCCTGGTGGCGGCCTGCCCGGGCGGCAGCCTGAGCAATGTGGTCACCCACATGGGGCGTGGCAACACGGCGCTGTCGGTCAGCATCTCTGCCGTGGCGAGTGTGATTGCGCTTTTTGCCACGCCGTTCAATTTCAGCTGGATGATCGCGGCCAACCCTGAAACCGCTTCCTGGTTGCGCCAGCTGTCGATCGACCCGTCCGGTATCTGGCTGAGTCTGGTGGCGCTGCTGGGCATCCCGCTGGCGCTGGGTTTGCTTTTTTCGCACCGTTTGCCAGCGCTGACCGAGCGCATCCGCAAGCCGCTGGGCAATTTTGCAGTGGGCGCTTTGATGTTGTTCATCGTGGCAGGCCTGATCAAGGAGCGGCAATTGCTGACCCTGGGCCTCTTGCCTACCTTGTTGCTGGTGGTGCTGCACAACGCCAGCGGCCTGTTTTTGGGCTGGGCCACCAGCATGGCCATGCGCGTGAGCGAGCGTGACCGCCGCGCCATCATGATCGAAGGCGGCATGCAGAACTCGGGCTTGGCGCTGGGCATCATCGCTGTGCAGTTTGGCAGCGATCTGGGCATGGTCACGCTGGCCAGCCTGTGGGGCATCTGGCACATCGTGAGTGGCATGGGCCTGGCCCTGTATTGGAGAAAAAAAGATGCTCGACTGGTTGATTAAAAACGGCACCGTGGTCGACGGCACGGGCGCACCCGCCCGCGTGGCCGACGTGGGCGTGCGTGACGGCTGCATCGTCGCGGTAGGCCAGGTGGACGGGCCCGCCCGACAAACGCTGGACGCGACGGGCCTGTGGATCACGCCCGGCTTTGTGGACATCCACACCCACTACGACGGCCAAGTCACCTGGGACGAATGCTTCACACCCAGCATCTACCACGGCGTGACCACCCTGGTCATGGGCAACTGTGGCGTGGGCTTTGCCCCCAAACGCCCGGGGCATGAAGACGACCTGGTCAAGCTGATGGAAGGTGTGGAGGACATCCCTGGCGCCGCGTTGCACGAAGGCATCCGCTGGAACTGGGAGACTTTTCCGCAGTACATGGACGCGCTCGCGGCCACGCCGCGCAGTCTGGACTACCTGGTGCAGGTGCCGCACGATCCCTTGCGCATGTACGTGATGGGCGAGCGGGCGCTGGCCCACGAGAAGGCCAATGCCGACGACATCCGTGCCATGCAGGCCCTGCTGCGCGAGGCCCTGCAGGCCGGCGCCGCCGGCTTCAGCACCGGGCGCAGCGACAACCACCGCACCTCCGAAGGCAAGGACACGCCCGCGGCCAATGCAGGCAACGATGAGCTGACGGGCCTGGCGCAGGCCTTTGAAGGGCTGCGCCACGGCGTGATCCAGGTGGTCAGCGACTACAACCTGCTGAATGGCCCGGACCAGTTCGACGCCGAGTTCGATTGTGTGGAAGCGCTGGCCAGTGCCAGCGGCAAGCCCGTGTCACTGACCTGGTTGCAGCGTGACCCGGGGGGCGAACAGTACCTGAAGATCCAGCAGCGGGTCGAGGCGGCCGTCCAGGCCGGTTTGCCCTTGTACATGCAGGCCGCTGTGCGCGGCATCGGGGTGATCAATGGGCTGGATGCGAGCTTTCACCCCTTCATGGGCTTCCCGTCCTACAAAGAGGTGGCCCACCTGCCGCTGGCGCAGCGGGCCGAAGCCTTGCGCGATCCAGCCCGCAAAGCGCGCATCTTGTCCGAAAAGTCCGAGCGCCTGGCCGGGGACGGCAGCGCCATTCCGCCGCTGGTGGACATCCTGCTGGCCAAGATCGACCTCATCAGCGGGCGCATGTTTGCGCTGGAGGACACGCTCAATTACGAGCCCTCGGTGATGCAGAGTTTTCTGGTGCGCGCCAAGCAAGCGGGCGTCTCGCCGCTGGCCGTGATTTACGACCACCTGTGCGCTGGGGATGGCGAGGGGCTGATTTATTTCCCGATCTTCAACTACAACGAAGGCTCGCTCGACACGGTGCGCCGTATGCTGGACCATCCCCGGGCGCTCAGCAGCCTGAGCGATGCCGGCGCACATGTGGGCACGGTGTGCGATGCCAGCTTCACCACCTTCATGCTCACCCATTGGGTGCGGGATCGGGCGCGCGATGCCATCGCACTGGAGGTGGCGGTGGAAATGCTCACCCGTCGCAATGCGCGCTACCTGGGCTTGTCAGACCGGGGCGTGATCGCCGAGGGCATGCGGGCCGATCTGAATGCCATTGACCCGGCCCGCCTGAGCGTGGGCGTTCCCCGGCTGGTGCGCGATTTGCCTGCAGGCGGCAAACGCTTTGTGCAAAAGGCCGAAGGCTATGTGGCCACCTGGGTGGCGGGGGAGGCCGTGCAGCAGGGTGGCGCGATCACCGCAGCGCGGCCCGGTCGGCTGGTGCGCATGGGACAAAACTGAGGCACTGTACGTTGGGTTTTCCACGAAAAAAAAGCCCGGCCCCCTTCGCAGGCGCCGGGCTTTTTCTTGAGCGGTCGGATCAGCCGAGGGCTTTGACCACGGCATCACCCATTTCACGGGTGTTGACCTTGGTGGTGCCTTCGCTGTAGATGTCGCCGGTGCGCAGGCCCTGGGCCAGCACCTTTTGCACGGCCGCTTCGATGCGCTGGGCAGCCTCTTCCTGGTTGAGGCTGAAGCGCAGCATCATGGCGGCGGACAAGATGGTAGCCAGCGGGTTGGCGATGCCTTTGCCCGCGATGTCGGGGGCGCTGCCGTGGCTGGGCTCGTACAGCCCCTGATTTTTCGTGTTCAGGCTGGCCGAGGGCAGCATGCCGATCGAGCCGGTCAGCATCGACGCTTCGTCGCTCAGGATGTCGCCGAACATGTTGCCGGTCACCACCACGTCAAAGCGCTTGGGTTCCTTGACGAGCTGCATGGCCGCGTTGTCCACGTACATGTGGTCCAGCGCCACGTCGGGGTACTGCTGGCCGACTTCGGTGACCACATCTTTCCAGAGCTGGAAGGTTTCGAGCACATTGGCCTTGTCGACGCTGGTCAGACGCTTGTTGCGTTTGCGGGCGGCCTGGAAGGCCACATGGGCGATGCGCTCGATCTCGGGCTTGGAATAGCGCATGGTGTCAAACGCTTCTTCGGCGCCGGGGAAGTGGCCGTCGGTGGCCACACGGCGGCCGCGTGGCTGGCCAAAGTAGATGTCGCCCGTCAGTTCGCGGATGATCAGGATGTCCAGACCCGCGATCAGCTCGGGCTTGAGGCTCGATGCACCGACCAGCTGTTCGTAGCAAATGGCGGGTCGGAAGTTGGCGAACAGGCCCATGTTCTTGCGCAGACCCAGGATGGCCTGCTCGGGGCGCAGAGGGCGGTCGAGCTTGTCGTATTTCCAGTCGCCCACCGCGCCAAACAGCACGGCGTCCGAGTCCATGGCCAGCTTGAGCGTGGCTTCGGGCAGGGGGTGGCCGTAGGCGTCGTAGGCGGCGCCGCCCACCAGTGCGGTTTCCATCTCGAACTTCAGGTCGAGCGTGTTCAGGACTTTGACGGCTTCAGCGACGATTTCGGTGCCGATGCCATCACCGGGGAGGACTGCAATTTTCATGGGGTTTCCAGTGTGTTCTTGGGGGCTCAGGCGTTGGTGGCCGTGTGGGCCAGCCAGGGCTTGGTGGCCAGGCGCTCGGCTTCAAACGCCTTGATTTTGTCGGCGTGGCGCAGGGTCAGACCGATGTCATCCAGGCCGTTGAGCAAGCAGTATTTGCGGAAGGCCTGGACCTCGAAGGGGATTTCCTCGCCTTGGGGGCGCACGACGACCTGGCGCTCCAGATCGACCGTCAGTTCGTAGCCGGGGAAGGCCGCCACTTCGTCGAACAGCTGGGCTACCACGGCTTCGGGCAGCACGATGGGCAGCAGGCCGTTCTTGAAGCAGTTGTTGAAGAAGATGTCGGCAAAGCTGGGCGCGATCACGCAGCGAAAGCCGTACTGGTCGATGGCCCAGGGCGCGTGCTCACGGGAAGACCCGCAGCCAAAGTTCTTGCGGGCCAGCAAGATGCTGGCGCCTTTGTAGCGTGGCTGGTTCAGCACGAAGTCCGGGTTGGGCTTGCGGTCCGATTCGGGCACGCCGGGCTCGCCCTTGTCGAGGTAGCGCCACTCGTCGAACAGGTTGGGGCCAAAGCCCGTCTTGCGGATCGACTTGAGGAATTGCTTGGGAATGATGGCGTCGGTGTCCACGTTGGCGCGGTCCATCGGGGCCACGATGCCTTTGAGGAGGGTGAATTTCTGCATGGTGTTTGTCTCGCCAATTACCGGGCCGATTTTTCGATGGCGGAGCCGGCTTTTTCAATGTCCTGGCCAATACCGCGAACGGTGTTGCAAGCTGACAGGGCCAGCAGACTCAGTGCGATCAACAAGGCTGTGGTGGTTTTCATGAGGTGGCTCCAGTGCTTCAGGCGAATTTGCGAACGTCAACGAAGTGACCGTGCACGGCTGCGGCTGCGGCCATGGCGGGGCTGACCAGGTGGGTGCGGCCACCCGCGCCTTGACGGCCTTCGAAGTTGCGGTTGGACGTGGAGGCGCAGCGCTCGCCAGGCTCCAGGCGGTCGGCGTTCATGGCCAGGCACATGGAGCAGCCGGGCTCGCGCCACTCAAAGCCTGCGGCTTTGAATATCTGGTCCAGACCTTCGGCTTCGGCTTGCGCTTTGACCAGACCCGAGCCGGGCACGACCATGGCCAACTTGACGTTCTTGGCCACCTTCTGGCCGAGCTTTTTGACCACGGCAGCGGCTTCACGCATGTCTTCGATGCGGCTGTTGGTGCACGAGCCGATGAAGACCTTGTCGATGGTGATGTCGGCCAGCGCCTTGCCGGGTTGCAGGTTCATGTAGGTCAGGGCGCGTTCGATGGCGTCGCGCTTGACGTCGTCTTTTTCCTTGTCGGGGTCGGGCGTCTGGCCGTCGATGCCCAGCACCATCTCGGGCGAGGTGCCCCAGGTGACTTGCGGCACGATGGTGCTGGCGTCCAGTTCGACCACGGCGTCAAAGTGCGCACCAGGGTCGGACTGCAGGGTCTTCCAGTAAGCCACGGCATGGTCCCACTCCACACCCGTGGGGGAGAGCAAACGGCCTTTGACGTACTCGATGGTTTTGTCATCCACCGCCACCAGACCCGCGCGGGCGCCGCCTTCGATGGCCATGTTGCAGACCGTCATGCGGCCTTCCATGCTCAAGCTGCGGATGGCCGAGCCTGCGAATTCGATGGTGTAGCCGGTGCCGCCCGCGGTGCCGATCTTGCCGATGATGGCCAGCACGATGTCTTTGCCGGTCACGCCTTTGGCGAGGTTGCCCTCCACCTTGATGAGCATGTTCTTGGCTTTTTTGGCCAGCAGGGTCTGGGTGGCCATGACGTGCTCGACCTCGGAGGTGCCGATGCCGTGCGCCAGCGCGCCAAACGCGCCGTGGGTGGAAGTGTGCGAGTCGCCGCAGACCACGGTCATGCCGGGCAGGGTGGCACCGTTTTCAGGGCCAATCACGTGCACGATGCCCTGGCGCTTGGACATGAAGGGGAAGAAGGCGGCAGAGCCGTATTCCTTCATGTTGGCGTCGAGCGTGGTGATTTGTTCTTTGCTGATGGGGTCGGTGATGCCGTCATAGCCCAGTTCCCAGCCGGTGGTGGGGGTGTTGTGGTCGGCAGTCGCCACGATGGAGCTGACACGCCAGACTTTGCGACCGGCCTGGCGCAGGCCTTCGAAGGCCTGGGGGCTGGTGACTTCGTGAACCAGGTGGCGGTCGATGTACAAAACGGAGGTGCCGTCTTCTTCGGTGTGGACGACGTGCTCGTCCCAGATCTTGTCGTAAAGCGTGCGTGCCATGGGGCTTCCTTCTTTGCAGCCTGCCATTTTATGCGGAGAGCTGCTGGCATCGCAGGCGGGTTTCAGGGTAATAAGGTCTCTGTGGGGACTTGGGTGAATGGGCCATGGCTCCTGCATTGGCTTGAGCGGCCGCATCCGGGGCCTGCCAGGCCTCATCAGTCGCTTCGCGCCAGCAAATCGGCCTGTCAGGCCCCGGATCCGTCCACTCAAGTGGTGGTGATTTGTTGCGTCGGCGGTGTCAACCTGAGCGCTGCTGCGACCATGAAAAAAGCCCGCACAAGGCGGGCTTTCGGATTCGGTGGTGAACCGATCAACGCTGCACGTCGCGGCGTGGGGAGCCGGTGAACAGCTGACGTGGGCGGCCGATTTTGTACTCGGGGTCGCTGATCATTTCGTTCAGTTGGGCGATCCAGCCGACGGTGCGGGCCAGGGCAAACACGCCGGTGAACAGGTTCACGGGAATGCCGATGGCGCGTTGCACGATGCCGGAGTAGAAGTCCACGTTGGGGTAGAGCTTGCGGCTGACGAAGTATTCGTCTTCCAGCGCGATCTTTTCCAGCTCTTTGGCCAGCTTGAACAGGGGGTCGTTTTCCAGGCCCAGTTCGGCCAGCACTTCGTTGCAGGTTTCCTGCATGAGCTTGGCGCGTGGGTCGTAGTTCTTGTACACGCGGTGACCGAAGCCCATCAGCTTGACGCCGGAGTTCTTGTCTTTCACCTGGTTCATGAATTCGCCGACCTTGGAGACGCCGCCCATTTTCTGGATGTCTTCCAGCATGTTCAGGCAAGCCTCGTTGGCGCCACCGTGAGCTGGGCCCCACAGGCAGGCCACGCCCGCAGCGATGGCCGCGAACGGGTTGGTGCCGGACGAACCGCACAGGCGCACGGTCGATGTGGAGGCGTTTTGCTCGTGGTCAGCGTGTAGCGTGAAGATGCGGTCCATCGCGCGCTCAAGCACGGGGTTGACCTTGTACTCTTCGCAGGGGGTGCCGAACATCATGCGCAGGAAGTTGCCTGCGTAGGACAGGTCGTTGCGGGGGTACATGTAAGGCTGGCCCACGCCGTATTTGTAGGCCATGGCCACCAGGGTCGGCATCTTGGCGATCAGGCGAATCGCGGCAATGTGGCGGTGCTCGGGGTTGTTGATGTCGGTGCTGTCGTGGTAGAAGGCCGACAGCGCGCCCACCAGACCGGTCAGCACGGCCATGGGGTGAGCGTCACGACGGAAGCCGCGCAGGAAGAACTGCATCTGCTCGTTGACCATGGTGTGCTGGTTCACCAGCTTGTGGAAGTCCTTGCTTTGCTGGCCCACGGGCAGTTCGCCGTTCAGCAGCAAGTAGCAGGTGTCCAGGTAGTCGGCCTTGTTGGCCAGCTGTTCGATGGGGTAGCCGCGGTACAGCAACTCGCCCTTGTCGCCGTCGATGTAGGTGATGGCCGACTGGCAGGATGCCGTGGACAGGAAACCCGGGTCGTAGGTGAACATGCCGCTTTGTGCGTACAGCTTGCGGATGTCGATCACATCAGGACCGATGTTGCCCGAGTACACGGGCATGTCGATGCTGGGGCTGCCGTTGGAGAACGACAGGGTGGCTTTGTTATCAGCGAGTTTCATGGTGGGTTTCCTCAATAAATCCGTGCTCGACCCATGTGGGGTCAACTTCTTAGCAGGTCCAGGACTTCACGCACCTCTTCGGTGCTGATCTCGGGCTGCAGCTCCTTGCGGCGCAACAGCAAGTCCATGAGATCGTTGTCAGACAGATCCATCAGCACATACATGCCCCGTGCCTGCCCTGCGGTCAGGCGAGAGGCGTGCTGTTCAAAAAATCGCTCGATGAAGAGGTCGTTTTCGAGCAGCCCGCGTCGGCTGCGCCAACGCAGTTTGCTCAGTGACCGCTCGCTCAGTGGCGCGTGGCGGTCAGCGCCAAGCAAAGACGCATCTTCGAGGAGCGATGTGACGGTCATCAGACAGCGCGGCGGACCATCATCTCTTTGATCTTGCCGATGGCCTTGGTGGGGTTCAGACCCTTGGGGCAGACATCGACACAGTTCATGATGGTGTGGCAACGGAACAGACGGTAGGGGTCTTCCAGGTTGTCCAGACGCTCGGATGTGGCCTGGTCGCGGCTGTCGGCGATGAAACGGTAGGCTTGCAGGAGCCCTGCGGGGCCCACGAACTTGTCGGGGTTCCACCAGAAGCTGGGGCAGCTGGTCGAGCAGCTGGCGCACAAGATGCACTCGTAGAGGCCGTTCAACTCTTCACGCTCTTCAGGCGATTGCAAACGCTCGGTCTGGGGAGGTGGTGTCTCGTTGATCAGGTAAGGCTTGATCGAGTGGTACTGCTTGAAGAACTGGGTCATGTCCACGATCAGGTCGCGCACCACCGGCAGGCCTGGCAGAGGCTTCAGGACGATGTCGCCCTTGAGCGTGTTCAGGTTGGTCAGGCAGGCCAAGCCGTTCTTGCCATTGATGTTCATGGCGTCCGAGCCACACACGCCTTCACGGCAGGAGCGGCGGAACGACAGGGTGGGGTCCACAGCCTTGAGTTTGACCAGGGCGTCCAGCAACATGCGTTCGGAGCCGTCGAGCTCCACGTCGATGGACTGCATGTACGGCTTGGCATCGGTGTCCGGGTCGTAGCGGTAGATCTTGAAGGTGCGTTTTGCCATTTTTCAGATTCCTTGTGTTCGTGCGGGCCGCTCAGAAAGTGCGTGGCTTGGGAGGCACGGTTTCTGCTGTCAGGGGCTTCATGCGCACAGGCTTGTAGGTCAGGCTGTTGTCGGCGCTGTGCCACAGGGTGTGCTTCATCCACTCGGCATCGTTGCGGCCCAGCGGGCAGGTGGGGTGGGTCACGTCGTGCTCGTAGTCGCGCACGAGGTGGGCGCCACGGCATTCCTTGCGGGCTGCAGCACTTTCGATGGTGGCTTGTGCAGCTTCCATCAGGTTTTCCACTTCCAGTGCTTCGATGCGGGCGGTGTTGAACACTTTGGAAGTGTCCTGCAGACCGATGTTGGCCACGCGTTGGCGCAGTTCAGCGATCTTCTGGACGCCTTGGTCCATGACTTCTTGGCTGCGGAACACGCCAGCGTGCGCTTGCATGATGGCGCGCATGTCGTTGGCCACGTCCTGGGCGTACTCGCCGCTTTGAGCGCTTTCGAGGCGGTTCAGGCGGGTGAGGGTCAGGTCGGCAGCGTTGGCTGGCAGTTCAGGCACGGCGGTGCCGGGCTTGTTGTTGGCGATGATGTGGTCGCCAGCAGCCTTGCCGAAAACCAGCAGGTCCAGCAGCGAGTTGGTGCCCAGGCGGTTGGCGCCGTGCACCGACACGCAAGAGCATTCGCCCACAGCGTAGAGGCCGTTCACAGGGCGGTCTTCACCGTTTACGGTGTGCACGACCTGGCCATTGATGTTGGTCGGGATGCCGCCCATCTGGTAGTGGATGGTGGGCACGACCGGGATGGGTTCGCGGGTCACGTCGACGTTGGCGAAGTTCACGCCGATTTCGTAGACCGAGGGCAGGCGCTTGTGGATGGTGTCGGCACCCAGGTGGTCCAACTTCATGTGGATGTAGTCCTTGTTGGGACCGCAGCCGCGACCTTCCAGGATTTCCTGACCCATGCAGCGGGACACGAAGTCACGTGGTGCCAGGTCTTTCAGGGTGGGCGCATAGCGCTCCATGAAGCGCTCACCATTGCTGTTGAGCAAGATGGCGCCTTCGCCACGGCAGCCTTCGGTCAGGAGCACGCCAGCACCGGCCACGCCGGTGGGGTGGAACTGCCAGAACTCCATGTCCTGCAGTGCGATGCCTGCGCGGGCGGCCATGCCCAGGCCGTCGCCGGTGTTGATGAAGGCGTTGGTGGAGGACTGGTAGATGCGACCAGCACCGCCCGTGGCCAGCAGCACGGTCTTGGCTTGCAGGGTGTACAGCTCGCCGGTTTCCATTTCGAGGGCGGTCACGCCCACGCAGTCGCCAGCCTCGTTGCGGATCAGGTCCAGCGCCATCCATTCCACGAAGAAGGTGGTGCGGGCAGCGACGTTGGCCTGGTACAGGGTGTGCAGCATGGCGTGACCGGTGCGGTCGGCGGCAGCGCAGGCGCGTTGCACGGGCTTTTCACCGAAGTTGGCGGTGTGGCCACCAAAGGGGCGCTGGTAGATGGTGCCGTCGGGGTTGCGGTCAAACGGCATGCCCATGTGCTCCAGGTCGTACACGACCTTGGGCGCTTCACGGCACATGAATTCGATCGCGTCCTGGTCGCCGAGCCAGTCGGAGCCCTTGACGGTGTCGTAGAAGTGGTATTCCCAGCTGTCTTCGCTCATGTTGCCCAGCGAAGCGGACACGCCGCCTTGCGCGGCCACGGTGTGCGAGCGGGTGGGGAACACTTTGGACAGGACGGCAACGTTCAGGCCAGCGCGGGCCAGTTGCAGGGATGCACGCATGCCCGAACCGCCGGCACCGACGATCACGACGTCGAACTTGCGGTTGGAAATTTGATCTTTGGTGTAGCTCATGATTTTTTATCTTGGGGTGAGATCAATTCGATTACAGGCGCCACAGTGCCTGAACCGCCCAGCCAGCGCAGCCGACCAGCCAGACGAGGGTGAAAACGTGCAGCACCAGGCGCACGCCCACGGGTTTGATGTAGTCCATCCAGATGTCGCGCATGCCCACCCACACGTGGTAGAGCAAGGCGATGATGACCCCGAAGGTCAGGAATTTCATGCACTGGCCGGCAAAGATGCCAGCCCATTGTTCGTAGCCGATGGGGCCGGAGGTGAACAGCACCTGTACCAGCAGGGCGATGGTGAACAGGGCCATGAGGGCGCCAGTCACGCGCTGGGCCAGCCAGTCGCGAAAGCCATAACCAGCACCGGTCACGATGCGCTTGGAGCCGTAATTGACGGACATTGATTTGCTCCTGTGGGTGAATCAGTAGAGGCCGAACAGCTTGGCGCCCAAGGCGGCAGTCAGGCCCAGGCTCAGCACCAAAGTGACGATGGCCGAGGACTTGCCGAACTCTTTGGTCACGGCATGGCACACGTCCATGTACAAGTGACGCAGACCCGCGATGAAGTGGTGCAGATAGCCCCAGATCAAGGCCAGTGCCACCAGCTTCATGAACCAGCCAGGCACAAAACCCAGACCGACATTGAATGCGGCAGAAAACTTGGCGAAAGAAATTTCGGAAGTGATCGAGTTGTCGAACATCCAGATGATCAAAGGCATCAGGATGAACATCAGCAAACCGCTCACGCGGTGCAGGATCGATACCCAGCCTGCGACGGGCAGACGGTATGTCGGCAAGTCTTGAAGGGCATTGATGTTGCGGAATTCAGGCCGCTTTCTGGCTAATTCGGTCATGTTGGCACTTTCTCGGGAGGTAACGCGTTCGTAATTTTGAATGACAAACCGATGGATTCTATTGCAACGCAGCAAACTGACATGAGCATTTCGCGCTGGGTGGCAGAAGAATTGTCACAGAGTCAACTCAAAACGTTGTGGTAATGGTGATTCGCTGTAAGGTAAAGGCCTCGGCGCAACTCCATCGGGGTGTCGTTGTAGGTGTAAGCCACGCGTTCCACGCTCAAGAGCGGAGTGCCTGGCGCCACGCGCAGCAGGTCCTGCTGTGTGGGGTCGGGCAAGACGGCCCGGATTTTTTCTTCTGCCCGCACCATGCGCACGCCAAATTCGGTTTCAAACAGGGCGTACATGGGGCCGTGGTAGTCTGACAGGCGCTCGGCCGTCAGGCCTTTGAAGGGGTTGCCGGGCAGCCAGAGGTCTTCCAGAATGGTGGGCACGCTGGCAAAGGACAGCACCCGCCGCACCTGCAGCACCGGGTCACCCGAGCGCAGGGCGAGGGCACGGGCAATGTCGGCTGTGGCCCGAAGCCGTTTGCAGTCCACGATTTCACGTTGGGCCGGGCCTTCGCTGTCCAGGTTGCCGGTGTCGGGCACCAGTTTCAGAAATCGGTACTGCACATGTTGCTCGGCATGGGTGGCCACAAAGGTCCCCTTGCCCTGACGGCGCACCAGCAGGTTGTCGCTGGCGAGTTCGTCGATGGCCTTGCGCACGGTGCCCTGGCTGACCCGGTAGCGGCCTGCCAGCTCGATCTCGCTGGGGATGGATTCGCCCGGTTTCCACTCGCCCGATTGCAGGCTTTGCAGGATCAGCCCCTTGATCTGTTGGTACAGGGGGCTGAAGGCCGGCGTTGTGGCCGACATTTCAGTGCCTGTCGGGGTGTCCGGCAATGAAGAAGTGTTGTTCATGGAAGCTTTGTTGGGCCTGTGGGTCAGGGTCTTGTCAGGTGTGCAATCATATCTTATATAAGACATAAGACAAATTGACGATCAAGGGTTTTCGCGGGTACACTCGCAGGTTGTTTCCATCTACCACTTCTGGAGTTTTCAATGAGCAAAAAGCCCGTCCGCGTTGCCGTTACTGGCGCAGCAGGTCAAATTGGTTACGCACTGTTGTTCCGCATTGCTTCTGGCGAAATGCTGGGCAAAGACCAGCCCGTTATCCTGCAATTGCTGGAAGTGCCTGTTGAAGGCCCACAAAAAGCGCTCAAGGGCGTGATGATGGAGTTGGAAGACTGCGCATTCCCATTGCTGGTGGGCATGGAAGCCCATGGTGACCCGATGACCGCATTCAAGGACGCCGACTACGCATTGCTGGTCGGTTCGCGCCCACGCGGCCCTGGCATGGAGCGTGCCGAGCTGCTGGCCATCAACGGCGCCATCTTCACCGCACAAGGCAAGGCCCTGAACGCTGTCGCTTCGCGTGATGTCAAAGTGCTGGTCGTGGGCAACCCCGCCAACACCAATGCCTACATCGCCATGAAAGCTGCACCTGACCTCAAGCCAGGGAACTTCACGGCCATGCTGCGTCTGGACCACAACCGCGCTGCTTCGCAAATCGCTGCGAAGACCGGCAAGGCCGTGGCCGACATCGAAAAACTGTGCGTGTGGGGCAACCACTCGCCCACCATGTACGCCGACTACCGTTTTGCCACCATCAAAGGCGAATCCGTCAAGGCCATGATCAACGACCAGGAATGGAACGCCAACGTGTTCCTGCCCACCGTGGGCAAGCGCGGCGCCGCCATCATCGAAGCCCGCGGCCTGTCCTCTGCCGCTTCGGCTGCCAACGCTGCCATTGACCACATGCGCGACTGGGCCCTGGGCACCAATGGCAAGTGGGTCACCATGGGCATCCCATCGCAAGGTTGGTACGGCATTCCTAAAGACGTCATGTTCGGCTTCCCCGTCACTTGCGAAAACGGCGAATACAAAGTCGTTGAAGGTCTGGAGATCGACGCGTTCAGCCAGGCTTGCATTGACAAGACCCTGAAAGAGCTGACCGACGAGCAAGCTGGCGTTGCTCACCTGATCTGATTGCCTCTCAGAGACATTCAGTGAGCCATCCTCGCGACGTCCTGTTGGGTGCGCAAGCCGGAAGCGTCCAGCTGCCGGTTTGCGACCATTACAGCGGTGTCGACGCGAGGATGCGCAAAAGCTTGCAGCTGCAAGCTGAAATGACGCAGGAGTTTGGAACCTGCGTCTTTGATGTGACCCTCGATTGCGAAGACGGTGCCCCTGTGGGTGGCGAGGCAGAGCATGCCGCGCTGGTCACCGAGCTGGCGCTGGGTGCTGCACCCGATGCCCGTGTGGGCGTGCGTGTGCACCCTGTCGATCACCCCGGTTTCCAGGCCGACATGGCCACCATTGCAGGCCAGGCGGCGAACCGCCTGACGCACATCATGGTGCCCAAGGTCGAGTCGGTGGCCGATGTGCAGCTGGCCGAGCAGGCTTTGATCCAAGCGGGTGCCCACGATCTGCCTTTGCATGTGCTGATCGAGTCGCCTGCTGCCGTGCACCGCGCCTTTGACATTGCGGCCCATCCTCGGGTGCAGTCGATCAGCTTTGGTCTGATGGACTTTGTGTCGGCTCACGGCGGTGCGATTCCTGCCAATGGCATGGGCATCCAGGGCCAATTCACCCATCCGCTGGTGCTGCGTGCCAAGCTGGAGATTGCCAGTGCGTGCCACGCCCATGGCAAGGTGCCCTCGCATTGCGTGGTCACCGAGTTCAAGAACACCGATGCAATCCGCATGGCCGCCCAGAAAGCGGCGCGCGAGCTGGGTTACACCCGCATGTGGAGCATCCACCCCGATCAGATCCGCCCCATCCTGGAGGCCATGGCCCCCAGCGAAGCCCAGATCGACCAGGCCAGCGAGATCATTTTGGCCGCCATCGCGGCCGACTGGGCCCCGATCAGCCATACCGGTCAGCTGCATGACCGGGCCAGTTACCGGTTTTTCTGGCAGTTGCTTGAGCGCGCCCACCAGACAGGACGCTCATTGCCCTCTGCGATTCAGTTGTTTTTTGCAGTACCTGGCCAAGCGGCCGTGCTCGGTTCATGATGTCGGTTTCTTTCACGAAAGGGCGTTTCATGTCAAAAGCAGCCGTGCTGATTCTGCTGACTGTGCTGTCGGCTTTTGCGGGGGCGCAGACCCCGACGAACAAAAACAAAGCGGTGGCCAGCAAGGCCACGATGAAGCCAAAAATGTCTGCCAGCGAAGCGGCGACGGCGGCCTTGCAGGCCGAAGCGATTGCCCAAGCCGCAGCCCTGCAGCCCGCAGCAGCGGCTGTGGGCCAGGCGCCAGGCATGGTTAAGCCGTCCACGCCGACGCTCGCCAGCGCACCTGATCCCGTCAAAGCCCAGCCCGGTGCTGCCGCATCTGCCTCGGCGCCTGCTGCCTTGATGCCCACCCATGCTGGTGCACCCCATGACGCGGTGAGCGCCGAAGAGCTGGAGATTGCCAAACGTGTGCACCAGGGGCATCTGGCGTGCGAGCTGGGGGCCAGCATCCGTGTGGAGTCCGATGCGGCGCAGCCGGGCTATTTCAATTTGCAAGGCAAAGGCTTCCGCTACCGCATGCGGCCTGTGGTCACGAGCACGGGTGCGATTCGCCTGGAAGACGCCAAAGCTGGCGCTGTCTGGCTGCAGCTGGCCAACAAGTCGATGCTGATGGATCAGAAAAAAGGTCGGCGTGTGGCCGACGAGTGCGCTAATTCTGAGCAATTGGCCTACGCCGAAAACATGAAAACCAATCCCCCGCCCAAGCTGTTCGACACGACCGGCATGGGGCGATAACCCTTTTGATTTTGTTTGACAGGAGAAAAAAACCATGTTGCAAGCCTACCGTGAACACGCCGCCGAACGAGCGGCCCTGGGTATTCCAGCCCTGCCGCTGGACGCCAAGCAGGTCGCCGATCTGATCGAGCTGATCAAGAACCCACCTGCAGGCGAAGAAGCGTTCCTGATGGACCTGCTGACACACCGTGTGCCCCCAGGTGTGGACGATGCGGCCAAGGTCAAGGCCTCGTTTCTTGCCGCAGTCGCTCACGGCGAACTCAAGGTTGGCCTGATCTCCAAAGCCAAGGCCACCGAGTTGCTGGGCACCATGGTGGGCGGCTACAACGTGCATCCTTTGATCGAGTTGCTGGACGACGCCGAAGTGGCTGGCGTGGCTGCGGAAGGTCTGAAGAAAACTTTGCTGATGTTCGACTTCTTCAATGACGTCGCAGAAAAAGCCAAGGCAGGCAACGCCAAGGCCAAAGAAGTCATGCAAAGCTGGGCCGATGCCGAGTGGTTCACCACACGCCCTGAAGTCGAGAAGAAAATCACCATCACCGTGTTCAAGGTGCCAGGTGAGACCAACACCGATGACTTGTCTCCTGCGCCTGACGCATGGAGCCGTCCAGACATCCCATTGCACTACTTGGCGATGTTGAAAAACACCCGCGAAGGCGCAGCGTTCAAGCCAGAAGAAGATGGCAAGCGCGGCCCCATGGCCTTCATTGAAGAACTGAAGAAAAAAGGCAACCTGGTGGCTTACGTCGGTGACGTGGTCGGTACCGGTTCCAGCCGCAAGTCGGCCACCAACAGCATCATCTGGGGCTTTGGCGAAGACATCCCGTTTGTGCCCAACAAGCGTTTCGGCGGTGTGACCCTGGGTGGCAAGATCGCCCCCATCTTCTTCAACACCCAGGAAGACTCCGGTGCCCTGCCCATTGAAGTGGATGTGACGGCCCTCAACATGGGTGACGTGATCGACGTGCTGCCCTACGACGGCAAGATCGTGAAGAACGGCGAAACCATCACCACCTTCCAGCTCAAGAGCGATGTGCTGTTTGACGAAGTGCGCGCCGGTGGCCGTATCAACCTGATCATCGGCCGCAGCCTGACGGCCAAGGCGCGTGAGTTCCTGGGTCTGCCCGCATCGACCGTGTTCCGCCTGCCGACAGCACCTGCTTCCACCAAAGCAGGCTTCACACTGGCCCAGAAGATGGTCGGTCGTGCCGTCGGTTTGCCAGAAGGCCAGGGCGTTCGCCCCGGCACTTACTGCGAACCCAAGATGACCACCGTGGGTTCACAAGACACCACTGGCCCGATGACCCGTGACGAACTGAAAGACCTGGCATGTCTCGGCTTCTCGGCCGACATGGTCATGCAGTCCTTCTGCCACACCGCCGCTTACCCCAAGCCTGTGGACGTCAAAACCCACCGCGAGCTGCCTGCCTTCATCAGCAACCGTGGCGGCGTGGCTCTGCGTCCTGGCGACGGCGTGATCCACAGCTGGCTCAACCGCCTGTTGTTGCCAGACACCGTCGGTACCGGTGGCGACTCGCACACCCGTTTCCCGATCGGCATCTCCTTCCCCGCTGGCTCCGGTCTAGTGGCTTTCGGCGCGGCCACAGGCGTGATGCCTCTGGACATGCCCGAGTCCATCCTGGTGCGCTTCAAAGGCGAAATGCAGCCTGGCGTGACCCTGCGCGACCTGGTACACGCGATCCCGCTGTATGCCATCAAGCAAGGCCTGCTCACTGTGGCCAAGGCTGGCAAGATCAACGAGTTCTCGGGCCGCATCCTGGAAATCGAAGGCCTGCCCAACCTCAAGGTCGAGCAAGCGTTTGAGTTGTCCGACGCGTCTGCCGAACGCTCTGCCGCCGGTTGCACGATCAAGCTCAACAAAGAGCCTGTGCAGGAATACCTGAAGTCGAACGTGGTTCTGATGAAGAACATGATCGCTGACGGTTACAAGGACGCCCGCACCCTGGCCCGCCGCATTGAAAAGGTCGAAGCCTGGTTGGCCGCACCCAACCTGCTTGAAGCCGACAAGGATGCCGAATACGCCCACGTCATCGAGATCGACCTGGCCGAGATCAAGGAACCCATCGTTTGCTGCCCCAACGATCCTGATGACGCCAAGTTCCTGTCCGAAGTGGCTGGCACCAAGATCGACGAAGCCTTCATCGGTTCGTGCATGACCAACATCGGTCACTTCCGCGCCGCAGCCAAGCTGCTGGGCGGCCAGCGAGACATTCCCGTCAAGCTGTGGGTGGCACCTCCCACCAAGATGGACGAGAGCGAGCTGATCAAGGAAGGCCACTATGCGGCTTTCGGCACAGCCGGTGCCCGCACCGAAATGCCCGGCTGCTCGCTGTGCATGGGCAACCAGGCTCAGGTCAAGGAAGGCGCCACCGTGGTGTCCACCTCGACCCGCAACTTCCCCAACCGTCTGGGCAAGAACACCAACGTGTACCTGGCCTCGGCCGAGTTGGCTGCGATCGCGTCCAAGATGGGCCAATTCCCCACTGTGGCCGAGTACCACGCCGCCATGGGTGGTGTGAATGCCGACGGCGCAGCGATCTACAAGTACCTCAACTTCAACCAGATTGAAGAGTACGTCGAGACCGCCAAGGGCGTGACCGCCTGATCAGGTCTGACCTGAACGAAGGCCCTGCCAGTGAAAACTGGCAGGGCCTTTTTTCTTGGGCCGGATGTGGTTGTGTTGGTGCCGGCCGAACTCAATCGGCGATGCGGGATTTTGTGTCGCAGCCGATGCCGCTGGCAATCCAGCGGCACGCCAGGCGGGCCAGCAGGGGGCTCATCCACCGCAGGCCGAAGGGCAGAACGGTGTGTGGCTCGCTCATGGCGCCGCACAGGTAGCGGCGTTCCGTGTTGCTCCAGCGCAGGGCGTTGCAGCGGCCCATGCGCTTGCGCGAGAGGACGATGCCCAGGGGGCAGGGGAACATCAGGCAGCACACGCCACAGCCATTGCAAGGCTCGCCCGTGCGTGGTTGTGCAGGGGCCTGGGGGTGGATCTCGATGACCGAGACGATGGGACGGCGGGTCATGCGCGGCAGGGTCAGAACATGCGTGCGATCAGCGCGCCTTCGGCCGGGCCGTCCAGCGGAATCCACACCTTGAGCGGGCTGCCCGGGGCCACGTCGATGGCTTGGCCTTTGGCGTTTTTCATGGCGCTCAGTTGCACCTTGCGGTTGCCGCTGGGGTGAATGACCTCGATGGTGTCACCGACCGAGAATTTGTTTTTGGTCTCGACTTCGACCCATCCGTCCTGCACAGCGCGCACCTCGCCCACGAACTGGCTGCGGTGGCCGACCGAGTGGCCGGTTTCGTAGTTCTGGTAGTCCTGCGCGGGGCGGCGCTCCAGAAAGCCCGAGGTGTAGCCGCGTGAGGCCAGGCCGTCGAGTTCGCTGATGAGCTCTGGGTTGAAGGGGCGGGCCGCCACGGCGTCGTCGATCGCACGGCGGTACACCTGAGCGGTGCGGCTGACGTAATACAGGCTCTTGGTGCGGCCTTCGATCTTGAGCGAATCCACCCCGATCTTGACCAGACGCTCGATCAGTTCGACAGCACGCAGGTCCTTGCTGTTCATGATGTAGGTGCCGTGCTCGTCTTCCATGATGGGCATGAGCGCACCGGGGCGGCCCGCTTCTTCGATCAGGTACACCTTGTCGGCAGCAGGGTGGCGCTGGCCGTCGCCGCAAGCCGAGAAGGCTTTTTCGGCGTTTTGCTGTTCTTGCGCGAAGTTGAAATCGCCTTCCATGCGCACCGGTTTGACTTCGCCGGAGTCGGTTTCGTCGGTGGCCTCTTGCGTGCCGTAGCTCCAGCGGCAGGCGTTGGTGCAGGTGCCCTGGTTGGGGTCGCGCCGGTTGAAGTAGCCTGACAGCAGGCAGCGGCCCGAGTAGGCAATGCACAGCGCGCCGTGCACGAACACCTCCAGCTCCATGTCGGGACATTCCTGGCGGATTTTCTCGACTTCGTTCAGGCTCAGTTCGCGGCTCAGGATGATGCGGGCCACGCCCATTTTTTGCCAGAACTTCACGGCCGCCCAGTTGACGGTGTTGGCCTGGACCGACAGGTGGATGGGCATTTCGGGCCATTTTTCGCGCACCATCATGATCAGGCCGGGGTCGGCCATGATCAGGGCGTCGGGCTTCATGGCGATGACGGGTTCGATGTCGCGCAAATAGGTGCGCACCTTGTCGTTGTGCGGCAGCAGGTTGCTGGTGACGAAAAACTTTTTGCCCCGGGCATGCGCTTCGGCAATGCCGATGCCGATCTGTTCGAGCTTGAATTCGTTGTTGCGCGCCCGCAGGCTGTATCGCGGCTGGCCGGCATAAATGGCGTCGGCGCCAAAGTCATAGGCGGCGCGCATTTTTTCGAGTGAGCCTGCAGGCAATAAAAGTTCAGGGGATTTGATCGTCGTCATACCCGCTATTGTCCGATTTTTGAGCCCCGACTGTCCTTGCGGGCACAATCGGCGCATGACTTGGCAGGCAACGGACATCCTGGTAGCGGGCGGCGGTATTGGCGGTTTGGCCGCTGGCATGGCGCTGGCGCGAGCGGGGGCTTCTGTGCGGCTGATCGAGCGCTCTGACCATTGGGGTGAAGTCGGCGCAGGCATCCAGATCGGGCCGAACGTGACCCGCATCCTGCAAGGCTGGGGTTTGGCTGATGAGCTGGCGCAGGTGGCGGCCATGCCCACATGCTTGCAAGCCCGGGACGCCCACACGGGCCGGGTGCTGGGGACCTTGCCGCTGGGCGAGCGTTCCGAGCGCCTCTACGGTGCGCCGTATGCCTGCATCCACCGCGCCGACCTGCATGCGCTCTTGCTCGCTGCTGCCACGCGCCAGGGGGTGAACCTGCAATTGGGCCAGAGCGGATCGGGGCTGACACAACAGTCCGGGCTGCTGACGTTGCAGACCGAACAGGGCGGGCGCTGGTCGGCGGCCATGTTGGTGGGGGCCGATGGCTTGTGGAGCCGCACGCGAGTCGAGCTGGGTTTGACCGACACGCCTCGGTTCTCGGGGCACCTGGCCTATCGCGCCTTGGTGCCGCAGGACAGCTTGCCCGTGCATTTGCGCACCGACCAGGTCACAGTCTGGATGGGGCCGCACCTGCATGTGGTGCACTACCCGGTACAGGCCGGGCGTGGGCTCAATCTGGTGGCCATTGTCCATGGCGGCTTGCCTGCCGATGCGCAAAGCTGGGAAGCCATGGCGCAGCCTGCCAGCCTGTTTCAGGCGCTGGGGCCTGTGGCGACAGATTTGCTAGAACGGCTGCAGGCCATGCAGGGCTGGCGTTTGTGGGCCTTGCATGACCGTCCCCCTTTGACCGGGTCCGCCCAGATGGCGAACGGCCATGTGGCTTTGCTGGGCGATGCCGCGCACCCGATGCGGCCCTACCTGGCGCAAGGTGCGGGCATGGCGATCGAAGACGCACAGGTGCTGGCCCAAGCCTGGGCTGGCACGGGCAGCGTGCCCGAGCGTTTGCAGCGCTACGCGCAGGCCCGCTGGCAGCGCAATGCCCGTGTGCAGACGCGGGCCATCCGCAATGGTGAAATTTTCCATGCCCAAGGGCCTGTGGCCTGGGGCCGCAATGCGTCCATGCGCCTGCTGGGCGAGCACGTCATGGACGTGCCTTGGTTGTACGCAGGCCCCTGAATTCGCTCAGGGGCTGAGTGCTGGCTCAGAGCGCGTCCAGCTCGCGGTGGCGCTTGAGCGTGAGCCAGCGGGCCTTGAAGGCTTCAGCCAGTTGCTCGACCAGGAAGACCGAGCGGTGCTGACCCCCTGTGCAGCCAATGGCGACCGTCACGTAGCTGCGGTGGTCTTTTTCGATCACCGGAATCCACTGGAGCAAAAAATCCTGAATCTGCTTTTGCATGCGCTCGACCTCCGCCGATTGGCGAAGGTAGTCCTGCACCGGTGCATCCCGACCCGTGAGGGGTTTGAGGGCGCTTTCGTAGTGCGGGTTGGGCAGCATGCGCACATCGAACACGTAGTCGGCATCGGTCGGGATACCGCGCTTGAAGGCGAACGATTCAAACACCAGGGTCAGCTGTGAAGAAGGCGCACTGACCATGCTCTTGACGTAGGTCTGCAGCTGGGCCGAGCGCAGCAGGCTGGTGTCGATCACGTGGGCGCGTTCGCGCAGGTTGGACAGCAGATCGCGCTCGAACTGGATGGTTTCGATCAGGACTTTTTCGCTTTGTGGCTTGGATTCGCCCGACAGCGGGTGCTTGCGCCGGGTCTCGGAGTAGCGCCTGAGCAAGGTGTCCGAGGTGGCGTCCAGAAAGATCGACCTGACCTTCATGCCCATGTCCCGCAGGGTGTTGAGTTGCTCGGGCATGAGGTGCAAGGACGCTGCGCTGCGCACATCGATGGCGATGGCCAGGCGTGTTTCCTTTTGCTGCTCTTCGAGCTGGACAAAAGAGATCAGCAACTCGGGCGGCAGGTTGTCGACGCAGTAGTAGCCTGCGTCTTCGAGGGCGTGCAAGGCAACCGACTTGCCGGAGCCGGACATGCCGGTGATGAGAATGATGTCCATGGTCAGCGTTCGGTGGCTTGGCGGGTGGCGGCGGGGGTCAGCATTTCGCGGGCGTGGGCCAGGGTGGTGGCCGAGAGTTTTTCGCCGCCCAGCATGCGGGCGATTTCGCTCACGCGCTCTTCGCCTGTGATGGCGGCCACACCGCTTTGGACCTGGCCCGCCACCAGGCGCTTGCTCACCACCAGGTGGTGGTCGGCGCAGGCGGCGACTTGGGGCAGGTGCGTGACAGTCAGTACCTGGCGGTGGCGGCCGAGTTGTTTCATCAGTCGGCCCACGGTCTCGGCGACAGCACCGCCCACGCCGGAGTCCACTTCGTCAAAGATCAAGGTGCCGGCTTCGCCCAGCTCGCTGGTGGTCACCGCAATGGCCAGTGCAATGCGAGAGAGTTCGCCGCCCGAGGCCACTTTGCCCACAGGCCGTGGTGTGCTGCCTGCGTGGCCCGCCACCAGAAAGCCAATGTCTTCAAGGCCGTGTTGCGCCGGGGCTTCACTTTTTTGCAGGCAGACCTCAAAGCGGCCGCCTTGCATGCCCAGCTGCTGCATGGCGCTGGTGACGGCTTCGCCCAAAGGTTGGCTCGCTTTCTGGCGCTGCCTGGACAGTTGCTGCGCGGCTTGCAGGTAGGCCGCTTGTGCGGCTTGCTCTGCCGCTTCGAGGCTTTGCAGGTCGCTGGCCGCATCGAGTTGCGCCAGCTCTTGCCGCCATTGGGTCAGCACGGCATGCAACTCTTCTGGAGGGCGTTTGTAGCGCCGGGCAAGCGATATCCACAAGCCCAGCCGCTCGTCCAGCCGAGCCAGGCCTTCCGGGTCCAGATCGGTTTTGCGCAGGTAGGTGTGCAGGCTGTGGGCCGCGTCTTCGGCCTGGGCCTGGGCCGAGGCCAGCACTTCGGCCAGGCTCTGGAATTCAGGTTCAACCGAGGCCAGGTCCTGCAGGCTTTGAGCCGCACGCGCCAGCAGCGCCAGGGCGCCGCCCTCGTCTTCACCTTCCAGGCTGGACGAGGCTTGCTGCGCGGCTTCGATCAGGGCCTGCGCATTGGACAGGCGGCTGTGCTGCTGGTTGAGTTCATCCCACTCGTCGTTGCGTGGCTGGAGTTTGTCCAGCTCGCCGATCTGCCAGGCCATGCGTTCGCGTTCGTTGGCCAGGGTGTCCTGGGCTTTCCTTGCGGCTTCCAGGGTGCTGAGGGCTTGCCGCCATGCTTGCCATGCGGTTTTGACAGGGCGGGTGTCAGCACCCGCATAGGCGTCGAGCAGGCCACGCACGGCGTCTGGCCGGGTCAGGCTTTGCCAGGCGTGCTGGCCATGGATGTCCAGCAGCAGCTCGCCCAACTCGCGCAGTTGCGTGGCGGTGGCGGGGCTGCCGTTGATCCAGCCGCGGCTTTTGCCACCGCTGTCGACGGTGCGGCGCAGCAGCAGGGCGTCGTCGTGCTCGAAGCCTGCGTCCTGCAGCCAGGCTGCCGTGGCGGCAGAGGCTTCAAACTCGGCGCAAATTTCGCAGCGGTTGGCGCCTTCGCGCACCACACTGGCTTCGGCGCGGGAGCCCAGCGCCAGTTGCAGGGCATCGATCAGGATGGACTTGCCTGCGCCGGTCTCACCGGTGAGTGCACTGAAACCGCCGGACAGATCCAGGCTCAATTCGTGCACGATCACGAAGTCGCGCAGGGTGATGTGCGTCAAGGCCACGGCTCAGGTGCCCCCCTCGTTCCAGTGCATCTTCTTGCGCAGCGTGTCAAAGTAGTTCCAGCCCTCAGGGTGCAGGAAGCGCACCTTGTGCTCGGACCGGCGCACGGTGATGCGGTCGCCGATCATCAACTCGGCCAACGACTGCATGTCGAAGTTGGCGCTGGCATAGCGCCCTGAAACGATTTCGAGGCTGACCTCGGAAGTCTCAGGCAGGACGATGGGGCGGTTGGACAAGGTGTGCGGCGCAATGGGTGCCATGACCCAGCCGCCAATCGACGGGTGCATCAGGGGGCCACCCGCAGACAGCGAATACGCGGTCGAACCCGTGGGGGTTGAAATGATCAAGCCGTCAGCGCGCTGGTTGGCCACAAAACGCCCGTCGACCTCAACGCGCAACTCCAGCATGCCCGAGGTGCCACCCCGGTTGACCACCACATCGTTGAGGGCCAGGGCGTCAAAAACGCAATGCTGGTCTCTCACGACCTTGGCGTGGAGCACGCTGCGGTCATCGACCTGGTAGCGGCCTTGCAGCATGGGTGCCAGGGTGTCCTGGTAGCGGCCAATCGGTATATCGGTGATGAAACCCAGTCGCCCCTGGTTGATGCCGATCAGTGGCAGGCCGTGGCTGGCCATTTGACGTCCCACGCCCAGCATGGTCCCGTCACCACCGATCACCAGGCCCAGATCGCATTGCGAGCCGATCTGCGCCATGTCCAGGGCCGGGTAGGCATTCAGACCGGTGTGGACGGCGGTGTCCTTGTCCAGAACGACTTCGCAACCCTGGTGCGCCAGGAACTGCGCCACGTCGTCGAGCACCTTGCGGGAACTCTCCAAAGCGCCCCCGGTGACAGTGGCGTGGTATTTGCCAAACAGCGCAACATGACGGAATTTGGATTTCATGGGCAAATTACATCATTAAAATGCGTCCATGCTCGATGATCGTGCCAAGTTATTGCTCAAAGCGCTGGTCGAACGCTATATCTCCGATGGCCAGCCCGTGGGGTCGCGGACCTTGTCCAAGGCCTCGGGCCTGGACCTGTCGCCAGCGACCATCCGCAACGTCATGTCCGACCTGGAAGAGCTGGGGCTGATCGCCAGCCCCCACACCTCGGCCGGACGCATTCCGACCACACGGGGTTACCGTCTGTTTGTGGACACCATGCTCACCGTGCAGCGCGATGAGTTGCAGACGCCGGCCCTGACGCCCGACCAGCCGCAACGCGTGATCGCCAGTGCGGCCCAGTTGCTGTCCAATCTGTCGCAGTTTGTGGGTGTGGTGATGACCCCACGCCGTGCCTCGGTGTTCCGCCACATCGAATTCATGCGCCTGTCCGAGCGCCGTCTGCTGGTGATCATCGTGTCACCCGAAGGCGATGTGCAAAACCGGATCCTGTTTACCGACACCGATTACACGCACAGCCAGTTGGTAGAGGCTTCCAATTACCTCAACACGCATTTCGCGGGCATGGCGATCGAGCAGGTGCGGGGCCGCGTTCAGCAGGATCTGATCAAGCTCCAGGGCGAAATCGCGGCCTTGATGCAGGCTGCTGTGCAGGTGAGCACCGAAGCCCTGACCCAGGACCAGAACGAGGTGGTCATCTCGGGTGAGCGCAACCTGCTGTCGGTCAGCGACTTTTCCAGCGACATGGGGCATTTGCGTCGGGCCTTTGAGCTGTTTGAGCAAAAAACCCAACTGATGCGTTTGCTTGATGTGTCGAGTCAGGCCGAAGGCGTGCGCATTTTCATTGGCGGCGAAAGCCAGATCGTGCCCATGCAGGAACTCTCGGTGGTGAGCGCACCTTATGAGGTGGATGGTCAGGTGGTGGGCACACTGGGTGTGATCGGCCCCACGCGCATGCCTTATGACCGCATGATCCAGATCGTGGACATCACCTCCAGACTGGTCAGCAACGCACTGAGCCAGTCCAAGTGAGCCTGGGCGGCCCACTACAATCACGACTTCGGTTGGGGCGTTAGCTCAGTTGGTTAGAGCAGAGGACTCATAATCCTTTGGTCCACGGTTCAAGTCCGTGACGCCCTACCAATATGTTTGTTCTGAATAAAGAATTCGAATCTTGCGGAAGAAGAAGCTCGAATTCCTGTGCTAGAATACATGTATTGCGCGGCTGTAGCTCAGCTGGATAGAGTACTTGGCTACGAACCAAGGGGTCGTGGGTTCGATTCCTGCCAGCCGCACCATTATGGACGGGTCAATCTGAAAAGATTGACCCGTTTTCATTTGGTGATTCGCTTTCGAGGGCTCACCCTCGCGAGGGCATCAGAACCTCAAACCCAAAGCGACACGGGTCTGGTTGTAACTGGTGAAGTTGACTTTGTTGTCAGCGGTCACACGCAAAAACACATCCTTGTAATCCAGCCCCACGGCCAACGAGCTGCCGTGCACCCGTGCTTCCTGTTCCGAGGCCCGTCCGCGCTTGTAGGCGTAGTCCAGACTCAAACGGGCTTGTCCCTGAAACGGGACACGTAAAACAGCGTGACTGATTTGCTGGCCGGTGTGCAGGCGGTCGTCCTTGACGGTGAAGAGGGTGTAACTGCTGCTGTCCGGCAGTTTCCCGCCTAAACCCAGTGTGATGGCGTCGTTGGGGTCAAAGTTCAGGTTGTAGTAGTCCTTCAGGTTGGTGCGGCCCCAGCCGACCAAGGCATGCAACGGTTCTCCTCCCAACTGGGCGGTGAGGGCGCCACCGGCAAAGCCACGCGTGGCCAATTGCAGCGATGAGGTCAGTTGTCCCCAGCCAAAGCCCCAGTTTTGTTCCCAGCCTGCTCGGGATTGTTCGAATTCCGAGGCGCGGCGGTAGTGGGCCACCCACCACGTGGTGTCTTCGCGCGTGGCACGCAGGTTGAGGTCTTGCGCAGCGGTTTGCCCATGGGTGTCGTAGTTCGATGCCGTGAGTTTGAAGTTCCACGGTGCTGTGCCCGCCTGCGCAACTTCAGTGGGCGGTACGGGTGTCGTCTGTGCTTGCGCGGGGCAGGCGCCCCAAAGCGCTGTCGCGATCAGGAGCGTTTGAGCGGTGCGTGGATTTGAAAGCATGGCATCTCGGTTCAATGGCAATCATCATAAGACCTCGATGGGTGCATCAAAACTGCGGCATCATCGCGGCATGAGCAAAGCGTTCACCAAAGAAACAGATTTGGAAGACGATGATGAGATCGGGCTGCCAGCCCTGCCGCTGGGCACGCGCAACTACATGACCCCTGCAGGGTATGCGCGTTTGCGTGGAGAGCTGTTTGATCTCATCGACAACGAGCGTCCCAAAGTGGTGGAGGTGGTGCATTGGGCGGCCAGTAATGGAGACCGTTCTGAAAACGGCGACTACCTCTATGGCAAAAAGCGTTTGCGTGAGATCGATCGCCGCATCCGCTTTCTGACCAAGCGTCTGGAAATCGCGGAAGTCACCGACCCGTCTTTGCACCACGGCAATGACCAGGTGTTTTTTGGTGCAACGGTCACGTATGCACAAGCCGATGGCACAGAGCGCACCATCACCATCATGGGCATCGACGAGGCGGACAGTCTGCAAGGGCAGGTGAGCTGGGTGTCTCCGATTGCCCGCACGTTGCTGAAATCACGCGTGGGCGATGAACTCAGGCTGGTGACGCCGACCGGCTTGCTGGGCATCGAGGTGCTGGACGTTCAATACCCGGCACCGGGCTGAATCGCTCAGCTGTGCAAGGTTTGTCGCTCGGCCTTGATGACGGAGGGGGTGCGTTTGAGTTGGCGCAAGACCGCATCCAGGTGCTGCTGATCACGAACCGAAATCGTGAACCGCAATTCAGCCGTGTCCTGGGCCGTCTCATGTCCCATGTCGACATGAACGATGTCGGTTTCTGATGCCGCCATCGCTCCGGCAACACGCGCCAGAACGCCCTTGCCGTTGACCACGCTGACTTCGATGGCTGTTTCAAAGTTGCGAACCGGTTCCTCCGACCACTCCACGCCGATGAAGCGTTCGCTGTCTTTTTGTTGCAGTTTGCGGGCGTTTGCACATTCGCTGCGGTGCACGGCCAGGCCTTCTCCACGACCGAGGTAGCCGACGATCTCGTCCCCGGGGATGGGGTGGCAGCATTGGGAGTAAGTCACCGATGCGTTCTCGCTGCCGTCGAGCGTGATGGCGCCTTGCGAGACTGTTTCATGTGCGGTGAACCGTTCACGGGTCATCAACAGGGCGTCGGGTTTTTGGCCCTGCTCGCCCAGCAGCACCACGAGCCGCTTGGCCACAATGCTGGCAATGCGTTTGCCCAGACCAATGTCCATCAGCAGGTCCTGCTGGTTGCGGTTGCCTGTGAAGCGCAGCAGTTTGTCCCACAGAGGTTGCAGTGCGGGTTCGTTGCCGGGCATCTTGTCGATGCCTTCGGCGCGCAGGGCCTGGCTGAGCAGCTTCTCGCCAAGCTGAGTGGACTCGGTCTGCGCCATGGTCTTGAGGTGGTGGCGGATCTTGGAGCGGGCTCGCCCTGTGCGCACAAAGCCGAGCCAGGCCGGATTGGGGGCTGACACAGGGGCTGTGATCACTTCCACCACATCGCCGTTCTTCAGTTCGGTGCGCAAGGGCACCTGATCGCCATTGATCTTGGCCGCCATGGCGTGGTCGCCCACGCGGCTGTGGATGGCGTAGGCGAAATCCACCACCGTGGCGCCACGGGGCAGGGCCATGATCTGGCTCTTAGGGGTGAACACGTACACGGCATCTGGGAACAGGTCGACCTTGACGTGGTCCCAGAATTCGGCCGCGTCACGGGTTTCGCTCTGGATGTCCAGCAGCGATTGCAGCCACTGGGTGCCCAGACGCTCGGATTGGGCATTGACCGATTTATTGGTTTTGTAGAGCCAATGCGCAGCCACGCCCGACTCGGCCACCAGGTGCATGGCTTCGGTGCGCATCTGGAATTCGACGTTCACGCCGGACGGCCCCACCAGCGTGGTGTGCAGGGACTGGTAGCCATTGACCTTGCCAATCGCAATGTGATCCTTGAACTTGCCCGGCACGGGTTTGTAGAGTTGGTGCAACAGGCCCAGCGCGGTGTAGCAGTCCAGCACTTCGGGCACGATGACCCGGAAGCCATAGATGTCCGTCACCTGCGCAAAGCTCAGGTGCTTGTCGGCCATCTTGCGGTAAATCGAGTACAGGGTTTTTTCACGGCCGCTGATGCGCACCTGCATGCCGGCCTGGGCAAACAAGTTCTCCAGTTCGGACTGGACTTTCTGGATCAGGTCACGGCGGCGGTTGCGGGCCCGGGCCACGGCTTTGGTCAGCACCGCGTAGCGCCAGGGCATCAGATGCCGGAACGACAGGTCCTGCAATTCGCGGTAAATCTGGTTCAGGCCCAGACGGTGGGCAATGGGGGCGTAAATTTCAAGCGTTTCGGATGAAATCCGCTCCCACTTGCTGCGTGGCATGTCACCCATGGTGCGCATGTTGTGGGTGCGGTCCGCCAGCTTGATCAGGATGACGCGCACATCGCGGGCCATGGCCAGCAGCATCTTGCGGAAAGACTCAGCCTGGTTTTCCTCGCGGGTGTTGAACTCCAGTTTGTCGAGCTTGGTCAGACCATCCACCAGTTCGGCCACTGGTGCACCAAATTTTTCGATCAGCTCGATTTTGGTGACGCCACAGTCCTCCATGCAGTCGTGCATGAGTGCAGCGCACAGCGCCTGTGCATCCAGCTTCCATTCCGTACACAGAGCCGCCACTGCAATGGGGTGGGTGATGTAGGGTTCGCCGTTTTTGCGCATCTGGCCCAGATGGGCTTCATCCGCAAAACGGTAGGCCTTGCGCACCATCTCGATGTCGGTGGCGCTCATGTATTCGAGGCGGTCTGTCAGTGCCGCGAAACTGGCTGCCGCAGCATTGGCCGCAGCCGGACCCTGGCCCGGGGTCGGGCTCTTGCCAGGTTTAGAAGTGACAGGGGGGACAGCGCTCATGGCATCAATGTAACGCAAGCAGGGGGCCGCAAGCGGTCCAGATGTGACAAAGCCCCATGGCTGGGGCTTTGAGTGGACCCGGATGGATCCGGGTCAGAGGCTTTGTGGCTCAGACCACGCGCTTGAGCATCTCGATGCCGACTTTGCCTGCAGCGATTTCGCGCAGAGCGGTCACGCCAGGCTTGTTCTTGCTTTCAATGCGGGGGGTGTGACCCTGGCTCAGCATGCGGGCGCGGTAAGTGGCGGCCAGCACGAGCTGGAAGCGGTTAGGGATTTGTTGCAGGCAGTCTTCAACCGTGATGCGGGCCATGATGATTTCCTTGGAGTGTCAGTCGATTTTGAGGGCTCTGAAAGTGTCAGCCCGGGCGCGGCGCTGAGCGGTGTATTTGAGCCGCTGGGCATGCACCACAGCTTTGAGGTCAAACAAGGCCCGTTCAAAGACTTCGTTGATTATAACGAAGTCGAATTCCTTGGCCTGGGCCAGCTCTTCAGCCGCGTTGCGAAGCCGCAGTTCGATGATGTCAGGGGCATCCTCACCCCGGCGCTCCAGGCGTGAGCGCAGTTCTTCCCAGCTGGGGGGGAGGATGAAGATCAGCACCGCATTGGCGTACATGCGCTTGATCTGGATGGCGCCCTGGTAGTCGATTTCGAGCACCACATCGGAGCCCTGCGCCATGCGGTCTTCGATCATTTTCTTGGAGGTGCCGTAGCGCTGGCCATGCACATTGGCCCATTCGACGAAGGCGTCGGCCAGCACCATGCTGTCGAACTCCTGGGGCGAGACGAAAAAGTATTCCCGTCCGTGCTTCTCCTGACCGCGCGGGGCGCGGGTGGTGTGCGAGACGGAGGGGTGCACGCCCGAGTCCAGCTCCATCAGTGCCTTGACAAGGCTGGATTTGCCGGCCCCGCTGGGCGCAGCCACGACGAAAAGATTGCCTGGGTAGTCCATGGTTTTTCCGGGGTTATTCGATGTTCTGGACCTGCTCGCGCATCTGCTCGATCAGCACTTTCATGTCCACCGAGATGCGGGTCATCTCCAGCACGGCCGATTTGGAGCCCAGGGTGTTGGCTTCGCGGTGCAGCTCCTGGATCAGAAAGTCCAGGCGTTTGCCGATGTCGCCGCCCTTGTCCAGCAGCCGGCTGATCTCGTCCAGGTGGGCGCGCAGTCGGGTCAGCTCTTCGGCCACATCGATGCGGATGGCAAAGGCGGTGGCTTCGGTCAGGGCGCGGTCCTGGGCGGTTTCGGGCAGGTGGTTGCCATCGGCCAGGGCCATGGCGTCCTTCCAGCGCTCCAGAAAGCGCTGGCGTTGTTGTTCCACCAGTTGTGGCACCAGGGGCACAGCCTGCTCGGCCAATGCGCGCAATTGAGCAATGTGGCCCTGCAGCATGTCGGTCAGGCGTGCACCCTCGCGTGCACGGGCTTCGCGCAGGGCTTCGATGGCTTCAAGTGCCAGTGCTGTCCAGGCGGCATCGTCCACGGGCTGGGCACTGGTGCTGCCCTGGTTCAGGCGCAGCACATCGGCCACGCTGAGATCGCGGGCTTTGGGCAGCCAGTCCTGGATCTTGTCCTGCAAGGCGGCCAGGCGTTGCAATGCCTGAGGACTGGGTGATGGAAGGGCCACGCCTTCACCCGCGTCAAGGCTGGCACGCACTTCCACCTTGCCGCGGCGCAGGTGTTTGGTAACCAGATCACGCAGGGCGGGTTCGAGCTGGCGCAGCTCTTCGGGCAAGCGCAAGCCCAGGTCCAGAAAGCGGCTGTTGACCGAGCGGATTTCCAGGCCCAGACGGGTGTGCTGGTGAGGGCTGGAGGCGTTCTCGCCCTCGGCCTGCTGCAGTGTTTTCTGCACGCTGGCGTACCCGGTCATACTGTAAACTGGCATTGATCAAGTTCCTTCGGGTCGGCCCGTGAATTCAAGGTTTGGACCCCATGTGCCGCGCTGAATGGGCGGCATGAAACAAGGCATTATCGCAAACTCGCCAGGCCCTGCGGCTCAGGCGCTGAAACTCCGTACCCAAACACTTACACCATGACCACTTCTGCCTATGTTCGAACCGGCCGCGCTGCCGATGCCTTGCGCACCGTGCGCATCACCCGTGGCTACACCATCCATGCCGAAGGCTCGGTGCTGATCGAGTTCGGCAACACACGCGTGCTGTGCACGGCGTCGGTTGAGGAAAAAGTGCCCGGTCACAAAAAGGGCAGCGGCGAAGGCTGGGTCACCGCCGAGTACGGCATGCTGCCGCGCGCGACGCACACCCGTGGCGACCGCGAAGCGGCCCGTGGCAAGCAAAGCGGCCGCACGCAAGAGATTCAGCGCCTGATTGGCCGCTCCATGCGCGCCGTGTTCGACCTGAAAAAACTGGGCGAGCGCACCATCCACCTGGACTGTGACGTCTTGCAGGCCGATGGCGGCACCCGCACGGCCAGCATCACCGGGGCCTTTGTTGCCGCGCAAGACGCGGTGAACTGGCTGATCGCGACCGGCAAGCTGCAAGCCACGCCGATCATTGACCATGTGGCCGCGATTTCGGTGGGCCTCAAGGACGGCGCCGCGCTGCTGGACCTGGATTACCCCGAAGACTCGGCTTGCGACACCGACATGAACGTGGTGATGACCGGCGCCGGAAATTTTGTGGAAGTGCAGGGCACGGCCGAAGGTGTGGCCTTCACCCGTGTCGAGATGGACCGCATGCTGGCCCTGGCCGAAAAAGGCATTGGCGAGCTGGTCAAGCTGCAGACGCAAGCCTTGATCGCCTGAGGCTCAACAACAAGCACTGTAGGAGCCGCGCCCGCGCGGCGAATAGCCACATGAAAATCGTTCTGGCCTCCAACAACAAAGGCAAGCTCGCCGAGCTGCAGACCATGCTGGCGCCACTGCAGGTCGAACTGGTGCGGCAGGCCGACCTGAACATCCCCGAGGCCGAAGAGCCTTACCGGACATTTGTCGAGAACGCGCTGACCAAGGCGCGCCACGCCGCACGCCTGTCGGGCCTGCCTGCGCTGGCCGATGACGCCGGACTGTGTGTGGATGCCTTTGGTGGTCAGCCGGGGGTGGACACGGCGTATTACGCCACCCGCTTTGGCTACGCCAAAAGCGATGACAACAACGTGACCGCGCTGCTCGAGCAAATGCAGGGCATCAGCAACCGCCGCGCTGCCATGGTCAGCACCTTGGTCGCCGTGCGCAGCGCCGATGATCCGGAGCCGCTGATCGCGGTGGGCCGCGTCGTGGGCGAGATTGCCACCGAACGCCGGGGCAGCAACGGCTTTGGCTTTGACCCCATCATGTTCATACCTGAATTCGGCAAAACCTTTGCCGAGCTGCCGATCGAAGTCAAAAATGCCAACAGCCACCGCGGCCGCGCCACGCAGCAGATGCTGGCGCTGATGCGCGAACGCTGGATGGGGGACTGAACCCGTGGGCCACCCGCTCGATCCGGTGCACGCCATGCGCCCAGGTTTGCTGCAGTTGTCGGCGCTGCCGCCGCTGTCGCTGTATGTGCATCTGCCCTGGTGCCTCAAGAAGTGCCCGTACTGCGACTTCAACTCGCACGAATGGCGCGGTGAGGGCGATGCCAGCAGCGTACAGGACGCCTACATCGACGCCTTGCTGGCCGATCTGGAAGCGAGTCTGCCCCTGATCTGGGGGCGCACAGTCCACACCATCTTCTTTGGGGGCGGCACGCCCAGCCTGTTTTCACCCGAGGCCATGGATCGCCTGGTCAGTGGCTTGCGGGCACGGCTGCGCCTGTCGGGCGACTGCGAGATCACCCTCGAAGCCAACCCGGGCACCTTTGAGAAAGACCGCTTCAAGGCCTTTCGGCAAGCGGGCATCACCCGCTTGTCGGTGGGTGTGCAAAGTTTCAATGACGACCACCTCAAGGCCTTGGGGCGCGTGCATGACCGTGCGCAGGCACTGGCTGCACTGACCGAGGCGGCGCAGGTGTTTGACACCTTCAACCTCGACCTGATGTACGCGTTGCCCGGACAAACGCTGGCGCAACTCACAGACGATGTGAACACGGCATTGAGTTTTGCGCCACCGCACCTGTCGATCTACCACCTGACGATCGAGCCCAACACCCTGTTTGCCAAGCACCCGCCCACGTTGCCCGAGGACGATGACGCCTACGCCATGATGGACCGCATCACCGAGCGCACAGCACAAGCAGGGCTGGGCCGCTACGAGGTGTCGGCCTATGCCCGGCCGGGTCACGCGTGTGCGCATAACCTGAACTACTGGCAGTTCGGCGACTACCTGGGCATTGGCGCAGGGGCGCACAGCAAGCTCAGTTTTGCCCACCGCATCGTGCGCCAGGTGCGCTACCGCGAGCCGCAGCTGTACATGGCGCAGGCCACTCAGGGCGAACCGGTGACACAGCACCAGGAGATAGCCCGCCAGGACTTGCCCTTCGAGTTCGTGCTCAATGCGTTTCGACTCAAGGAAGGCTTTGCGTTGACGGATTACATGGAGCGCACTGGCCTGGCCATGACCAGCCTGCAAAGAGGCCTTCAGGAGGCCGAGCGACTGGGGATGATTGAGCGTGACTTGTTGCGTGTCAGGCCCACGGCAAGAGGTTTTGACTTCCTCAGTGACCTGCAGGCCCTGTTTTTGCCTGAGGCTTCGTCTTGAGCTGACCTGCCCAGGTGTTGAGGGCAGGCAGCATCAGCTTCAAAGTATAGAGAATCACGAGCGCGCCAATGGCATCGCCCACGAACATGGGCCAGACATCGACCCAAGGGTTGGTCCCTGGGCGTTTCAGCATCCACCACACGAACTGGTGTGCCAAAGCGTTGGCTACGGCGTAGGCCAACACAAAATGCAACAGACTTTGGGCAGTCAGCTTTTGCAGCTGCCTGGCCAGCATGTGCTTTTTCTCCATCACGCATTTGACGCACCAGGGGGTAAAGCCCGACACCACGCCCGTGGCCAGCAGCAGCCACACGGTGTCATTGCTGAAATTGGACCTGTCCAGCCAGCAATTGCCCAGCAAAATGCCAGCGGCTCCAGGCACGCCCATGCCGAGGACCAGCAGGACCCGAAAACCCGCTGGCAGGAACACCCAATTCACACCCTGGATGTGCTCAAAACTGGAGAAAATGAGATTGTTCAGGTGGAAGAATTCCACATACAGCACGGCACTGATGGCGACCATGATCGCCATTTCCAGAGCTGGCCGAACGTGGCGATTCATGCGCCAGCTTGCACCTGAACTTGCTGGATGGATCGCCCCAACTGGCTGAAGTGCGCCAATGTGCGTTCCGTGGGGATGAGGAACTTGGCGCGGCGATCACCTTCCTGGTTGAAGGTGGTCAGCATTTCCTTTTCGCGCAGGCGCGTGATGCGCTTGTGCAGTGTGGCGGGTGAACCAAGATGTTCAAGGCTGATTGCTTCCCGAACCGTCATCGCCTGACCTTCGTGCCAACGCAGCACCACAGCTTCAAGCAAAGCGGTTTCGTTGGCGTCCATGCCAGAGCCATCGGGCAATTCCTGCACGGCACGTGCCAGTTGCAAAAAACGCAGGTAAGCGCTGGCCAGCGGAGAGTTTTTGGAATCAGTCATTCTTGCAATTTTATAGATTTTAAGGATTCTTGCGTGTGGACTGTGGGCGCAAGGATTTGAAAGAATCTGTAACGCCGCTTGAAGATTCATCTGTCTGCAAGGCGAAAAAAAACGCGCCGTCAAGGCGCGTTTGATGGGGTGTCTGGCGGAAGAGGTGAGATTCGAACTCACGGACCCTTGCGAGTCGACGGTTTTCAAGACCGTTGCAATCGACCACTCTGCCACTCTTCCCGTCGATGGCAATATTGTAGCGGCATCCTCGGGGGCTTTTCAGGCGCTCTGGAGCATGCCTCGTTTTTCGATGAAGGCCACCACTTCGGCCAGACCGTCCAGGGTTTTCAGGTTGGTCATCACCCAGGGGCGCGTCTCGCGGTTGGGACGCATACGGTCGGTGTCGGTGCGCATCACGGCCAGGTCGGCGCCCACATGGGGGGCCAGATCGGTCTTGTTGATGACGAACAGGTCGCTCTTGGTGATGCCGGGGCCGCCCTTGCGCGGGATTTTTTCGCCAGCGGCCACATCGATCACATAGATCGTGAGGTCGGAGAGTTCGGGGCTGAATGTGGCGGCCAGGTTGTCGCCGCCGCTCTCGATGAACACCACATCGGCGTTGGGAAATTTTTCGAGCATGCGGTCAATGGCTTCGAGGTTGATCGATGCGTCTTCGCGGATGGCGGTGTGAGGGCAGCCACCGGTTTCCACCCCCATGATGCGGTCTGCAGGCAACGCACCGCTGACAGTGAGCAGGCGCTGGTCTTCCTTGGTGTAGATGTCGTTGGTGATGGCGACCAGGTCCCACTTCTCGCGCATCTGCTTGCACAGCATCTCCAGCAGGGTGGTCTTGCCCGAGCCCACGGGGCCGCCAATGCCCACGCGCAGAGGCGGCAGTTTTTTGGTGCGGTTCGGGATGTGGTGAAGGGTGGTCATGAGCGAAAGAGGCGTGAATATTGGGTTTCGTGGCGCGACGACAGGATGGCCAGCATGGGGCTAAAGGCCTGACGCGTCTCGTCGGTGCGGGTGAGGGCGGTTTGCACCGCCTCAGGAATGGTGCGGGCCAGCACCGCCAGCATGCGTTGGCCGCTGCTCTGGCCCAGCGGCACGGCTTTCAGGGCGGCCTGGGTCATGTTCTCGGCCCAGCCAAAGGCGTAGGCCTGCAGGGCCTGGTCCAGCGGCGCCTGTGTGCAGGCCAGGGCCAGCGCATAGGCCAGCGGATAAGTGGGGGGCAGTGCGGCCAGGCATTGCAGGGCCTCTGGGCTGGCTGGGCAGTGGCCTTGCAGGTTGCGCAGCCAGTCCAGCAGGGACTTGCCCATCTGCACTGTCTGCAGCCGCATCTCGCTGCTTTCGCGGGTGGCCAGCACCCAAGCGCCCAGCTGCTGCAGCCGCGCCGTGTCCATGGCCTGCCAGGCGGGCACCGCCTGCGCCATGGCCGCCATGTCGCCACGCGCCTGCGTGAGCAGCAGCTGGGCGGTCAGCCATTCGGTGCAGCTGGCTTCGTTGTGCACCAGGCCCTGGTCGATGGCGGCTTCGAGGCCTTCTGAATACGAAAATCCGCCCACCGGCAAGGCGGGGGAGGCGAGCCAGATCAGCTGCAGCAGGGCCGCTCCTAAAGAGGTGTCAGTGTGCATGCGGGTGCTCATGTGAATGCCCGTGCGAGTGCCCATGCCCGTGGTCATGCCCCATCATGGCGTTGTCACCGTAGGCACCGCCTTCGGGCTCAAAGGGTTCCTGCACTTCGGTCACCGTCATGTGCATGGCGCGCAGCATCTCGGCCAGCACATGGTCGGGCTCGATCTTCAGGTGGTCGGGCCGCAGTTCGATGGGCACATGGCGGTTGCCCAGGTGGTAGGCGGCGCGCATCAGGTCAAAGTGCGAGCCGTGTTCGGCGCAGGCCGGTCCGTGTGCAGCACAAGCGCTGATGCGCAACACCGTTTGCGGTGCGGCTTCCACGCGCACCAGCGAACCGTCTTCGGCCACCAGCACATCGCCACCGCGCACCACGGTGCCACGGGGCAGGAACACGCCGAGCTGGCGGCCTGTGCTGTCGGTGGCGTCAAAGCGGCTTTTGCAGCGGGTGTCCCAGTCCAGCGTGACCGAAGCGGCGCGCTGGACCAGGACTTTGGCCAGGCCCTTGGCCTGGGGCATGCGTTTGGAGCAGATCAGCATCAGAACAAAAAGTAGCGTTGGGTCATCGGCAGGCTGACAGCGGGCTCACAAGTGAGCAGCATGCCGTCGGCGCGCACCACATAGGTCTGGGCATCGACCTCCATGCGGGGCGCATAGGCATTGTGGACCATGTCTTTTTTGCCCACGCTGCGGATGTTCTTCACGGCAGAAAGCGTCTTGGCCAGACCATAACGCTCGCCCACGCCCGCTTGCAACCCGGCTTGCGACACAAAGGTCAGCGAGCCCTTGGCCAGCGCCCCGCCAAAGCTGCCAAACATAGGGCGGTAGTGCACCGGCTGCGGCGTCGGGATCGAGCCATTGGGGTCGCCCATGGCCGCCAGCGCAATGAAGCCACCCTTCATCACGATGGCAGGCTTGATGCCGAAGAAGGTGGGCTTCCAGATCACCAGATCGGCCCATTTGCCCACCTCGACGCTGCCCACCTCGTGGCTGATGCCGTGCGCAATCGCGGGGTTGATCGTGTACTTGGCGATGTAGCGCTTGACACGGGCGTTGTCGTGGCGGTCGCTGTCGCCATCGAGCTTGCCGCGCTGCACCTTCATCTTGTGCGCGGTCTGCCAGGTGCGGATGATGACTTCGCCCACGCGGCCCATGGCCTGGCTGTCGCTGCTCATCATGCTGATGGCGCCCAGGTCGTGCAGGATGTCCTCGGCCGCAATGGTTTCCTTGCGGATGCGGCTCTCGGCAAAGGCCAGGTCTTCGGCAATCGCCGGGTCCAGGTGGTGGCAGACCATGAGCATGTCCACATGCTCGTCGAGCGTGTTGACGGTGTAGGGGCGGGTGGGGTTGGTGGAGGAGGGCAGCACATTGGCCTCGCCCACCACTTTCAGAATGTCAGGCGCGTGCCCGCCGCCTGCGCCTTCGGTGTGGAAGGTGTGGATGGTGCGGCCCTTGAAGGCGGCCACCGTGTCTTCCACAAAGCCCGATTCGTTGAGCGTGTCGGTGTGGATCGCCACCTGCGTGTCGGTTTCTTCGGCCACGGACAGGCAGTTGTCGATGGCGGCAGGCGTGGTGCCCCAGTCCTCGTGCAGCTTCATGCCGATGGCACCCGCGTTGATCTGCTCGTGCAGAGCAGCGGGCAGGGTGGCATTGCCTTTGCCCAGAAAGCCCAGGTTCATCGGAAAGGCGTCGGCCGCCTGCATCATGCGTTCGATGTTCCAGGGGCCGGGCGTGCAGGTGGTGGCAAAGGTGCCGGTGGCCGGGCCGGTGCCGCCGCCGAGCATGGTGGTCACGCCGCTGGCCAGGGCTTCGTCGATCTGCTGGGGCGCAATGAAGTGGATGTGCGTGTCCACGCCGCCTGCAGTAACGATCATCCCTTCGCAGCTGATGACCTCGGTGCCGGGGCCGATGACGATGTCGATGCCCGGCTGTGTGTCGGGGTTGCCGGCCTTGCCAATCGCCGCGATGCGGCTGCCGATCAGACCGATGTCGGCTTTGACCACGCCCCAGTGGTCCACGATCAGGGCGTTGGTCAGCACGCAGTCGACCGCGCCGCCACCGGAGGGGCCTGTTCCAGTTCCGTCGCGGGTGCGCTGCGACTGCGACATGCCGTCACGAATGGTCTTGCCGCCGCCGAACTTGACCTCTTCACCATAGCCACCGGCTTGCAGGGTGAAGTCTTTTTCGACCTCAATGACCAAGGCGGTGTCAGCCAGGCGAACCCGGTCGCCCACGGTGGGGCCGAACATTTCGGCATAAGCGCGTTTGTCGATGTGGGCCATGTCAGTCAGCTTTCTGTGTGTTGTCGTCAATAGGCCCGTTGGTCAAGCCCCGAAAGCCATACACCACACGGTCGCCCGCGTAGTCCACCAGCTCCACTGTGCGTTGCTGGCCGGGCTCAAAGCGCACCGCCGTGCCCGAAGCGATGTTCAGCCGCATGCCACGTGCAGCGGTGCGGTCAAAGCGCAGGCCGCCGTTGGTCTCGGCAAAGTGGTAGTGCGAGCCCACCTGAATGGGACGGTCGCTGGCGTTTTGCACCACCAGCGTGCAGGTGCGGCGGCCCACGTTCAAGGGGTGCTGGCCAGGGTCGATCAACAGTTCACCGGGCGTCATGGCGGCTCCTCAGATCACACCAAACAGCAAGGCCGAGCCGAGCAAGGCCAAGGCCGCACCGGTGCTGTGCTGCAGCCAGGCTTGATGGCTGAACAGCAAGCGACCGACGAGCACGCCCGCGCCATGCAGCAAGCCCGTGCTCAGCACCATGCCCAGCAGGGCGGCCATGGCATGGGTGCCCGACAACTCGGCTCCGTGCGCTGCACCATGAAAAAGCGCAAACACCCCCGCGATGCTGGCCGCAGCGCCCCAGCCCAAGGCTTGGCGGCTGGCCATCAACAGCCCGATGACCAGCAGCGATGCGGCGATCATGGCTTCCACCGCAGGCACTTGCACGCCTGCAAAGCCCAGCAGGGCACCCATGCTGAGCATGAGCACGAAAGCCAGTGGCGCGACCCACACAGGCCGCACGGCGATGGCGCTCCACAGGCCGACGGCCAACATGGCGGCCAGATGGTCCAGGCCGCTGAAGGGATGCACCAGCCCGTCGAGCAGGCCGGAAAAAGATGCCACGTCGTGTGCGGCGTGTGCTCGTGCCCAAAGAGGGGCACTCAGCATCAGGGCCATGGCCCCGGTTTTGAGGATGGCGGTGAAAGGGTGTGTCATGAAGTTCTCCAAATGAGGCTGGCGGGGGCAATGGGCGCAGCGGATTCACACAATGGGTTGGTGCACGGTCACCAATTTGGTGCCATCGGGGAATGTGGCTTCGACCTGGATGTCCGGGATCATTTCTGCGATGCCATCCATCACATCGGCGCGTGTCAAAACGCTGCGGCCTTCGCTCATGAGCTGGGCCACGGTCTTGCCGTCGCGAGCGCCTTCCATGACGGCGGCGCTGATCAGGGCCACGGCCTCCGGGTAGTTGAGCTTCAAACCACGGGCCTTGCGGCGCTCGGCCAGGAGTGCGGCGGTGAAGAGCAGCAGCTTGTCTTTTTCGCGAGGGGTGAGTTCCATATTGGTGCGCTTTCTTCCGAATTCGTGCGTTGTGAGATTCCATGCAAATTGCGTGCCCTCTTTATAGGCGCCACCGCAATGCTCCGGGAAAGTATGCCGTTTTCTGGTGCGCTGCACTCCCTCAAAAAGCTGGCACGGTGTTTGCGAATAGACCCGTGGGTTGGCAATCTTGCCCTCAAGTGTTTGAAAAACTTTTCCCTACTGGAGTGATCTCATGATGAACCGTCGCGGCAACCTCAAAGCTCTGGCCCTGGCATCTGCCATGGCTGCAGGCACATTGACTTTCTCCCTTCAAGCGCAAGCAGCTGACACCATCAAGGTGGGTGTGTTGCACAGCCTGTCTGGCACCATGGCCATCTCCGAAACCGTGTTGAAAGACACCGTGTTGATGGCGATTGACGAAATCAACGCCAAGGGGGGCGTGCTGGGCAAGAAGCTCGAACCCGTGGTGGTGGACCCCGCCTCCAACTGGCCCCTGTTCGCCGAAAAAACCAAGCAACTGCTGGGCCAGGACAAGGTCTCGGTCATCTTCGGTTGCTGGACTTCGGTGTCGCGCAAATCGGTGCTGCCCGTCGTCGAGGAAATGAACGGCCTGCTGTTCTACCCCGTGCAGTACGAAGGCGAAGAACTGTCCAAGAACGTGTTCTACACAGGCGCTGCCCCTAACCAGCAAGCCATTCCTGCAGTGGACTACCTGATGAGCAAAGACGGTGGCTCGGCCAAGCGCTGGGTGCTGTTGGGCACCGACTACGTCTACCCCCGCACCACCAACAAGATCCTGCGCGCCTACCTCAAAAGCAAGGGCGTGAAAGACAGCGACATTGACGAGAAGTACACCCCGTTCGGTCACTCTGACTACCAGACGATCGTGGCTGACATCAAGAAGTTCAGTGCCGGTGGCAAGACTGCTGTGGTCTCCACCATCAACGGTGACTCCAACGTGCCTTTCTACAAGGAACTGGGCAACGCGGGCCTCAAAGCCAAGGACGTGCCCGTGGTGGCTTTCTCGGTGGGTGAAGAAGAGCTGCGCGGCGTGGACACCAAGCCCTTGGTCGGTCACCTGGCCGCATGGAACTATTTCATGTCCATCAAGAGCCCCGCCAACGACGACTTCATCAAGAAGTGGTCTGCCTACGCCAAGGCCAAAGGCATTGCGGGTCACAAAGACAAGCCTCTGACCAACGATCCGATGGAAGCCACCTACATCGGCATCAACATGTGGAAGCAAGCGGTTGAGAAAGCCAAGACCACCGATGTGGATGCCGTGATCAAGGCCATGGCCGGTCAGACCTTCAAGGCGCCTTCTGGCATCACCAGCAAGATGGACGAAAAGAACCACCACCTGCACAAGTCGGTGTTCATCGGCGAGATCAAGGCCGACGGCCAGTTCAGTGTGGTCTGGAAGACCCCTGGTCCCGTCAAGGCCAAGCCATGGAGCCCCTTCATTGAAGGCAATGCTTCCAAGCCTGACGAGCCTGTCAAGAAGTAATTTGGCAGCAGCGTCCTGAAAAGGGGAGGGCGCGTGTCCTCTCCTTTTGGATTGAGTGCAAGGCGCCGTGAGTCGTGCGTCTGCAAAGGAAAACTGGAATGCAAACAATGACAAGATGGTTGGTGGTGCTGTGCCTGTTGTGGGCGGGCGCTGCACAGGCCCTGACCCGGGAAGAAGCCCTGGGCATTGCCGCCGGAGACAACGATGCCCGGGTCGAAGCCCTGGCCAAAGCGGTGGCGCAAGGTGACGACAAAACCGCGGCTTACCTGCAGGCCCTGGCCGACGATGCGGTGAAGATCGCTGGCAGCAAGGTATTGGTGCTGCATGGTGCTCAAGCCAACGACCCGGTGACTGGCGAGAAAGTCGATCTGCCCGCAGACGCGGAAGATGTGATGCTCAATAACCGCCTGCGTGGCGAAGTGGACACGGCTCTGGCCGCGCTCAAGCTGTTCAGCTCCGATGTGAAAACCCGTGCGCTGGCCGCGTTGTCCTTGCTCAAGGAGCCCGATGCCAGCCGCAAACCCGTGCTCGATAAAGCACTGGCCACAGAAAAAGACCCTGCAGTGCTGGTCCTCATCAAGCAGGCACGGGCCGCCGTGTTGCTGCAAAGCGAAGTGCCCAATGACCGCTTGCTCGCAGCGCTTGAACTCGCAGGCAGCGCACAGCCCGAAGTGCTCTTGCTGCTCAACCAGCAACTCAGCGCAGAAACCGATCCTGCCGTTCAAGGCGTCATCAAGGCTTCCCTGCGCGAAGTGCAGGACGGTCTGCGCTGGGGCGAGCGGCTTGGCCAGCTGTTCACGGGTGCGAGCCTCGGCTCCATCTTGCTGCTGGTGGCGCTGGGCCTGGCCATCACCTATGGCCTGATGGGCGTCATCAACATGGCGCACGGCGAGCTGATGATGATCGGCGCCTATGCCACCTACGTGGTGCAGGTCGCTTTTCGTCAGTACCTTCCGGGTGCATTTGACTATTACCTGCTGGCGGCGATGCCGGTGGCATTTTTGACTTCGGCCTTGGTGGGCGCGGCGCTGGAACGCTCCATCCTCAAGCACCTCTACGGTCGCCCGCTCGAAACCCTGCTGGCCACCTGGGGCATCAGCCTCATGCTCATGCAAGGCGTGCGCAGTCTGTTTGGTGCGCAAAACGTGGGTGTGGAAAACCCCGCATGGATGAGCGGCTCGTTGCAGCTGTTGCCCAACCTGCAACTGCCCTGGAACCGGGTGCTCATCATCGGCTTTGCCTTGGCGGTGCTGCTGGGCATGTCGCTGCTCATTGCCAGGACGCGCCTGGGCCTCTTTGTGCGTGGCGTCACGCAAAACCGCCCCATGGCTTCGTGCATGGGCATCAACACCGCACGCATCGACACCTACGCGTTTGCTTTGGGCTCAGGCATCGCCGGTCTGGCGGGCTGCGCGCTCAGCCAGGTGGGCAACGTCGGGCCTGATTTGGGCCAGAGCTACATCGTGGACTCGTTCATGGTGGTGGTGCTGGGTGGCGTGGGCCAGCTGGCGGGCACGGTGTATGCCGCGCTGGGCTTGGGCCTGGTCAACAAACTGCTCGAAGGCTGGACTGGCGCTGTGCTGGCCAAGATCTGCGTGCTGGTTTTCATCATTGTGTTCATCCAGAAGCGCCCGCAAGGCATCTTCGCGATGAAAGGTCGGAGTGCAGAAGCATGAGCCCACTGATTCTTCCTGCGGCACCCGCTTTGCTGTCACGCAAGGCCTGGACCGCCTTTCTGGTCTGCCTCCTCCTGGTGGGCGTGCTGGCCCCGGTGCTCAACTTGGTGGTGCCTGCAGGCAGTGCCTTGCACATGAGCGACTACGCCATCGCGTTGGTCGGCAAGATCATGTGCTACGCCATCTGTGCGCTGGCCATGGACCTGATCTGGGGCTACACCGGCATACTGTCGCTGGGGCACGGCCTGTTCTTCGCGCTGGGCGGCTACGTGATGGGCATGTACCTCATGCGCCAGATCGGGCAAGACGGCAACTACAAAAGCGATCTGCCTGACTTCATGGTCTTTCTGGACTGGAAAGAGCTGCCCTGGCACTGGCTGCTGTCGGACAGCTTTGTCGCCACGCTGGTGCTGGTGGTGCTGGTGCCTGCGGTGATCGCCGGCGTGTTTGGCTTCTTTGCTTTCCGCTCGCGCATCAAGGGGGTGTATTTCTCCATCATCACGCAGGCCATGACCTACGCGGCTTTGCTGCTGTTCTTCCGCAACGAAACCGGCTTTGGCGGCAACAACGGCTTCACCGACTTCAAGCGCATCCTGGGCATGCCCATTGCCACACCGGGTATGCGCATGGGCCTGTTCGTGATCACGGGCCTCACGCTGTTGGGCTGCTTTTTGTTCGCGCGCTGGCTGGTCACAAGCAAGTACGGCCGCGTGTTGCAAGCCATCCGAGATGCGGAAACCCGTGTCATGTTCTCGGGCTATTCGCCGCTGCCTTACAAGCTGAGCATCTGGGTGATCTCGGCCGTCATGTGCGGCGTAGCGGGCGCGCTGTATGTGCCGCAGGTGGGCATCATCAACCCCGGCGAGATGAGCGCCGCCAACTCGATCGAGATCGCCGTCTGGGCGGCTGTTGGTGGTCGCGGCACGCTCATCGGCCCCATCTTGGGCGCCTTCCTGGTCAACGGCGCCAAGAGCTGGCTCACGGTCACTGCACCTGAATTTTGGTTGTACTTCTTGGGCGCTTTGTTCATTGCCGTGACTTTGTATCTGCCGAACGGGGTGGTTGGGCTTGTTGCCAAACTCAAAAACAAGAAAGGCGGTGCCGCATGACGCCCGACCTGCTCAAACAAGGCGCCGAGCGCATCGCCGAACACGCCAAACTGAGGGTTGAATCCACCGAGTCCGGTGGCCGCAGCGCAGGCTACGGCCGCGTGGTGCAAGACGCCAAGCAAGTGGACGTGACCCATGGCCGCATCCTGTACCTGGAAGACGTGAGCGTGAGTTTTGACGGCTTCAAGGCCATCAACAAGCTGTCGCTCGACATCGCCCCGGGCGAGCTGCGCTGCATCATTGGCCCCAATGGTGCTGGCAAGACAACCATGATGGACATCATCACCGGAAAGACCCGACCTGACGAAGGCCGCGTGTTCTTTGGCAGCACCATCGACCTGCTGCGCCACAACGAACCCGAGATCGCGCAGCTGGGCATCGGCCGCAAGTTCCAGAAGCCCACAGTGTTCGAGCAACTCACGGTGTTTGAAAACCTGGAACTCGCGCTCAAGACCCACAAAGGCGTCAAAGCCTCGATGTTCTTCAGGCTTGACTCGGTGCAGTCAGGCCGTTTGGCCGAAGTGCTGCACACCATCCACCTGGCGGATTGCGTGGGCAAACAGGCCGGGCTGCTCAGTCACGGCCAGAAGCAGTGGCTGGAAATCGGCATGCTGCTGATCCAGGACCCCAAATTGCTGCTGCTGGACGAGCCCGTGGCCGGGATGACCGACCATGAGACCGAACGCACCGCCGAGCTGTTCCTCAGCCTCAAGGGCAAGCATTCGCTGATGGTGGTGGAGCATGACATGAGCTTCATACGCACCATCTCCGACATCGTGACTGTGTTGTGCGACGGCTCGGTGCTGGCCCAGGGAACGCTCGACCAGGTGCAAGCCGACGAGCGTGTGATTGAAGTTTATTTGGGACGTTGAACATGCTGACAGTTCAAAACATCCATCAATACTACGGCGGCTCCCACATCCTGCGCGATGTGAGCCTGAGTGCCGCGCAAGGCCAGGTCACCGTGCTGCTGGGCCGCAACGGCGTGGGCAAGACCACGCTGCTCAAAAGCCTGATGGGCTTGGTGCCTGTCAAGAGTGGCAGGGTTACGCTGGCAGGTCAGGACCTGACCAACGCCAAACCCTATGAGCGAGCCGCTGCGGGCATCGGCTACGTGCCGCAAGGCCGCGAAATCTTTGCGCGCTTGACGGTTGAAGACAACCTGCGCATGGGCCTGGCCACACAGCCCGGCGGCACGCCCATCCCGCCCGAGCTGTTTCAGCTTTTTCCGGTGCTCAAGCAAATGCTGCACCGCCGTGGCGGTGATCTGTCAGGCGGGCAGCAGCAGCAGCTGGCCATTGCCCGGGCACTGGCCGCCAAGCCGCGCCTTTTGATATTGGACGAACCGACCGAAGGCATCCAGCCCAGCATCATCAAGGACATTGGCCGCGTGATCCGCCAACTGGCAGACGTGGGCCTGCAGGGCCAGCGCATGGCAATCCTGCTGTGCGAGCAGTACTACGACTTTGCCGAAGAACTGGCCGACGACTACCTGGTCATGGAGCGCGGCGAGGTGATCGCCAGCGGGCCGGGCAGCGAGATGAAGGCGAAGAACATCCAGCAGCTGGTGGCGATTTGAGTTTGTAGGCGCGACGCCTTTGTCGCGATCAGTGGACCTTGGCGGTCAGCCCATGCCCTATCGCGGCAAGGGCGCTGTTCCTACAGGTTCCAGAGCCGAGGCACCGTTCCCGGCAACGCCCACATCTCGTGCCGCCACGCGGCCCAGACCTGGCGCAGCAGTTGCAGCGCGGGTTCGGTCACGGGGGCCAGTGTGCGCAACACGATGACCTGCGGGTGTGGCGATGTGGCGCCTGCCGTCAGGCGCAGGGCAGAGGCTTCGAGCAGTTCACGGGCGCAGGCCAAGGCCCGTTCGCTGCGCTCTGCGGCGATGGCGCTGCCTGCGGCAAACACCAGCGTGGCCATGCAGCGCTGGCCGGCCAGGCCCAGGGGGCTGTTGATCAAACGGGTGTCGCTGGCGTGGATGCTGCCGCGCTCCAGCCACACGCCGGGGATCTCCATGTGCTGGCGGAAGGTGCCTTGCTCGAAGGGCAAATTGGCGGCGGGCAGACCCAGGGCCGTGATGTCCCAGGTCATCATTTCTGCACCAGGTGCGAGTTCAAAGGTGGCGCGGTTCAGCGCATCGCAAGCGTTGTAGGCAATGGCCTCCAGCGGCAGCCATTCGAGCCGTGCACCCTCAGCCACTTGGGCGTGGACTTGCTGTGTGGCCAAACTTTCGACGGAGCGGTAAAACCGTGTGGCGCCAGGTGTGGTCACCAGGCCATGTGCGCCCGCGCCCACGGTGACTCGCATGTCGAGCGTGTCGCCGCCCACCAAGCCGCCCGGAGGGTGCACCAGCACGTTGTGACATACCGCATCGCCTTCGGGGTAGAGGCTTTGCAGGATGCGCAGAGGCCCTTGGTGCTGGTAGCGGGCGACGCTGCGTTCAGACTCCAGCGTGTAGTCGAGTTGCAGGCTGGCGTGCCAGGTCATTCGCAGGCTTATTCGCCTTGCGAGCCGCGGTGGGCCCAGGCGGTGGTGTGCTTTTCGATGGTGCTGAAGAGTTCGTACATGACCATGGCCATGGCACCCACGACCACCAGGCCCGAAAACGCCAGGCCCATCTGCATGGCCGAGCCGGCCGAGATCAGCAGGTAGCCAATGCCTTCGTTGGCGGCAGTCATCTCGGACACGGTGGTGCCCACAAAGGCCAGTGTGATGGCGACCTTGAGCGAGCCGTAAAAGTAGGGCATGGAGCGTGGCAGGCCGACCTTGACCAGCACGTCCCAGCGCTTGGCGCCCAACACACGCAGCACGTCTTCCAGTTCAGGCTCCAACGTGGCCAGGCCGGTGGCGATGTTGACCATGATCGGGAAAAAGCTGATCAGGAAGGCTGTAAGGATGGCTGGCCCCACGCCGATGCCAAACCACACCACCAAGATGGGCACAAAGGCCGCTTTGGGCAGGGCATTGAAGGCGGTCATGAGCGGATAGACGGCGGCGTAGGCCAGGCGCGAGCTGCCAATGACAAAGCCCAGCAGCACCCCCACCACGATGGCGATGCCAAAACCGACCATGGTCACCCAGAAGGTGCGCCAGGCATGGGCGGCAATGACATCGCTGAACTCGACCGTTTGCTGCGCGATGCGCGAGGGGCTGGGGAACACGAATTCCGACACGTTGAAGGCACGGCACAAGACCTCCCAGACGAGGATGCTGATGACCAGCAGCACCCAGGGGGCCCAGCGTTCAAGGGTTTTTTGTTTCATGAGGGCGCTCATTGGTTGATGGCTGCGCCGGTCTTGCGCATGGCACCGATGTGCCCACGCAGCTCGTGCACGATGTTGGTGAATTCGGGCGTGTAGGTGATTTCCAGATCGCGGGGACGCGGCAGGTCGATTTCTTTTTTGACCACAAAGCGGCCCGGGCTCTTGCTCATGACGTACACCGTGTCGGCCAGGAAGACCGATTCGCGCAGGTCATGCGTGACCAGAATGACGTTGAATTTTTGCGCGGTCCACAGGTCACGCAAGATGCACCAGAGTTCTTCCCGCGTGAAGGCGTCGAGTGCGCCAAAGGGCTCGTCGAGCAGCAGCATCTTGGGCTCGTGGATCAGGGCGCGGCAGATGCTGGCGCGTTGCTGCATGCCGCCCGACAGTTGCCAGGGGAACTTGTCTTCATAACCACCCAGGCCCACGGTCTGCAGCAGCTTGCGGGCGCGCGCCACGTACTCGTCTTTCTTCTGCTTGAAGCTGGCGCGGTAAGGCTCCACGATTTCCAGCGGCAGCAGCACGTTGTCGAGCGTGGTGCGCCAGGGCAGAAGCGAAGGGGCCTGGAAGGCCATGCCACTGATCTTGAGCGGCCCGGTGACGGGCTGGCCGTCGATCAGGATGCGGCCCTTGCTGGGCATTTTGAGACCCGTGGTCAGCTTCATGAAGGTGGACTTGCCGCAGCCCGACGGGCCCACGATGGCGATGAATTCGCCTTGCTTCACTTGCAGGTTGATGTCTTCCACCGCAAAGTGGTTCTGGGCCAGCAACTCTTCGTTGTAGGCCAGCCAGACATTCTGGAAATCGACGAATGCGTCTTGGGACATGGTGAAAATCTTTGCGCAGGTTCACGCCCGGACCCGCAGGCCCGAGCGACTCGGTTTCAGGCCGCAGCTTGCGGCCCGAAGCTCACTTTTTGCCTTTGGGCAGGATGTCCAGGTCTTTGGCCGATGGCAGGAACGCGCCGTTCCAGATGTCGTCGGCTTTCACTCGGGTCTTGGTGTTGAAGGCGTCAGACACTTGCGAGGCCATCAGGCTCAGGCGCGGGCCTTTGATCTGACCAAAGCCTTCGGCGCGTGCATCGGGGCTGTTGATCACGGTGTCGATGGCCAATTGCAGGCGACGTGTTTCCAGCGCCACATTGATGATGCCGTCGCGGGCCTTGACGGTTTCAATGGCTTTGGCCGGATCGGCCATCACGTCCTTGGCGCCCTTGGTGAAGGCGGCCAGGAAGGCTTTCACAGCCGCCGGGTTTTCCTTGATGATCTTGGGCGAAGCGATGATGGCGTTGCCATACAGCTTGACGCCGTAGTCGGGGTAGGGCAGCACGACCACGTCATCGGCCTTGACGCCACGCGCTTCGATGTTCAGCAGCGAGGTGAAGGTGAAGCCGGTGATGGCGTCCACATCGCCGCGCACCAGCATGGTTTCTCGCAGCGGCGGGTCCATCGCGGTCCAGGCCACATTGCCCACGGCATTGGCCTTGGCGAAGATCGGGAAGGCGCGACGGCCTGCGTCGAACACCGGAGCGCCCAGCTTCTTGCCAGCCAGGTCAGCAGGGGTCTTGATGCCCGACTTCTTGAGGGCCATGACCGAGGCGGGGGTGTTGTTGTAGACCATCATCACCGCCACGGGCTTGTTGGGCGCGTCGGGGTTGTTGGCGTGGAACTCCATCAGGGCGGCCAGGTCGGCAAAGCCCAGGTCGTAAGTGCCCGAGGCCACGCGGGTGACCGCGCCGCCCGAGCCGTTGCCCGCGTCCACGCTCACGTCGAGCTTGGCATCCTTGAAGTAACCCTTGGCCGCAGGCAGCAGGAAGAACGCCGATGGCCCTTCAAAACGCCAGTCGAGCTGGAATTTGATCGGGGTGGTCTGGGCTTGTGCGGCACCCAGGCTGGCAGCAGCGGCCAGTGCGGCCGTGGCCTGGAGGAAAAAACGCTTGTTCATCGGGGGCTCCTGGATCAAATAAACGGTGAACTCGCTCAAGCAAGTTCAATGCCCATTATCAGGGATACCCCTGACGCTCAGTGTCAGGTCAGCGTTCAGGAAAACCCCAAGCTGGTGCAAGCCGGTTGCAGGCATTGCACCAGCTTGGGGTGAGTGGCTTACTTCTGCGCGCAGGCCACGGCCAGCGCCGTCATGTTCAGCACACGGCGCACGGTGGCAGCAGGTGTGAGGATGTGCGCTGTGGCCGCTGTGCCCATGAGCACCGGGCCGACCGTCACGCCACCGCTGGTGGTGGTCTTGAGCACGTTGTACAAAATGTTGGCCGCGTCCAGGTTGGGGCAGACCAGCAGGTTGGCCGAGCCGGTCAGCGTGCTGTCCTCGATGTAGGCACTGCGGATTTCAGGTTGCAGGGCGGCATCGCCGTGCAGCTCGCCATCGCACTCGATGTCGGGGTGCTGGGCCACAAACAGGTCGCGTGCCAGACGCATCTTGCGGGCGGACGCCCGCTTGGACGAGCCGTAGCTCGAATGCGAGAGGAAGGCCACCTTGGGCACGATGCCAAAGCGTTGCACCTCTTGCGCTGCCATGTAGGCGATCTCGGCCAGTTGCTCGGCGCTGGGGTCTTCATTGACATAGGTGTCGGTGATGAAGAGCGGGCCCTGATTGGTCATGAGCGCGTTCACCGCAGCGTAGTTGCCCACGCCCGCACGCTTGCCCAGGATGGAATCGATGCGCTCCAGGTGCGTCATGTAGGTGCCGGCCAGGCCGCAGATCATGGCATCGGCATCGCCCAGCGAGACCATCAGCGAGCCGATGATGGTGTTGGAGCGGCGCACGGCGGCTTTGGCCACGGCAGGGGTGGCGCCATTGCGTTTCATCAGCTGGTGGTAGTGCTCCCAATACTGGCGAAAACGCGGATCGTCCTCGGGGTTCACGTTTTCTGCGTCCACACCCAGGCGCATGCGCAGACCGGCTTTTTCGATGCGGGCGGCGATGACCGAGGGGCGGCCGATCAGGATCGGGTGGGCCAGTTTTTCGTCGATGGCCATTTGCGCAGCGCGGAGAGCCCGCTCGTCTTCACCGTCGGCATAGGCCACGCGCTTGGCGCTCTGGGGCACCGCTTTGGCCTGGTTGAAGATCGGGCGCATCAGGATGCCGGTCTGCGTGACAAAGCTCTGCAACTGCTGGCGGTAGGCCTCCATGTCGGTGATCGGGCGCTCGGCCACACCCGATTCAGCTGCGGCCTGCGCCACGGCGGGCGCGATGCGCAGGATCAGTCGCGAGTCAAACGGCTTGGGGATCAGGTAGTCGCTGCCAAAGGTCAGGTCTTGCCCGGCGTAGGCGCTGGCCACTTCTTCGCTGATGTCGGCCTTGGCCAGATCGGCGATCTGGCGCACGCAGGCGAGCTTCATGGCTTCGGTGATCTTGGTGGCGCCGCAGTCGAGCGCGCCGCGGAAAATGTAGGGGAAGCACAGGACGTTGTTGACCTGGTTGGGGTAGTCCGAGCGGCCGGTGGCGATGATGCAGTCCGGGCGGGCGGCCTTGGCCAGCTCGGGGCGGATCTCCGGCTCGGGATTGGCCAGTGCCAGGATGATCGGCTTGTCGGCCATGGTTTTGACCATGTCCACGGTCATCACGCCGGGGGCCGAGCAGCCGAGGAACACATCCGCACCCTTGACCGCGTCCGCCAGTGTGCGGTCTTCGGTCTTTTGCGCGTAGCGGGCTTTGGATTCGTCGTAACCACCGGGACGGCCTTCGTAGATCACGCCCTTGGAGTCGCAGACATAAATGTTGCTGACCTGGACGCCCAGGCCCACCATCACGTCCAGGCAAGCAATGGCCGCAGCGCCCGCGCCCGACACGGCCACTTTGACCGCGCCAATGTCTTTGCCCACCAGCTCCAGGCCGTTGAGCATGGCGGCGGCCGAGATGATGGCGGTGCCGTGCTGATCGTCGTGGAAGACCGGGATGTTCATGCGCTCGCGCAGCTTCTTCTCGATGTAGAAGCACTCGGGCGCCTTGATGTCTTCGAGGTTGATGCCGCCCAAAGTCGGCTCCATGCTGGCGATGATCTCGACCAGTTTGTCCGGGTCGCGCTCGGCCAGTTCGATGTCGAACACGTCGATGCCTGCGAACTTCTTGAACAGACCGCCTTTGCCTTCCATGACGGGCTTGCTGGCCAGCGGGCCGATGTCGCCCAGGCCCAGCACGGCGGTGCCGTTGGTGATCACGGCCACCAGGTTGCCACGCGAGGTGTACTCATGCGCTTTGGACGGGTCGGCCGCGATGTCGAGGCACGGGTAGGCCACACCGGGCGAATAGGCCAGCGACAGGTCGCGCTGGTTGGACATGGGCTTGGTGGGGTTGACCGAAATCTTGCCGCGTGTGGGGTAACGGTGGTAGTCACGGGCGGCGTCGCGCAGGGCTTGTTCGGCGGGGGAGAGTTGATCGCTCATTGTTGTTGTCTCAACGGATAAAGGAAAACGGAATCTGAATGACAGGGTAACGCATTTGCAACGGCCGCCTACCTGTGGATTACCACCATAAAAAGCAAAAGGCCAAGCACCTGGCTTGGCCTTTTCGGTGAGCTGCAGGAGCCCCGCCCTCGGGGCGATGACCGGCAGTGATGCCGGCACAGTTCGCGACGGGGGCGTCGCTCCCACAAATGGCGTTCTGGATCAGTGCGCTTCGGCCTGCTTTGCAGCCTCGATGGCATCCCGGTTGTCGCCGCTGGCACCGTTGAAGAACAGGTTAAGGATCACCGCGCTGATGGACGCCAGCAAGATGCCCGACTCGATCAGAGGGTGCAGGTTGTGCGGCATCCACTGTTTGAAGTTGGGGGCGATCAGCGGGATCATGCCAATGCCGATCGAAATGGCCACGATCAGGGCGTTGAATCGGTTGTTCTTGAAGTCCACGCCGCCCAGGATGCGGATGCCGGTGGCAGCCACCATGCCGAACATCACCAGACCTGCGCCGCCCAACACCACGGTGGGCAAGGACTCGACCAGTGCGGCCATTTTGGGCAAGAGGCCCAAAGCCACCAGAATCAGGCCACCGGCCACGCAGACAAACCGGCTCTTGACGCCGGTCACAGCGACCAGACCGACGTTCTGCGAGAAGCTGGTGTAGGGGAAGGTGTTGAAGATGCCACCGATCAGCGTACCCAGACCGTCGGTGCGCAAACCGCGTGTGAGGGCGGCCTGATCGACTTTCTTGTCGGTCATCTCACCCAGAGCCAGGAACATGCCGGTCGATTCGATCATCACCACGATCATCACCAGCGACATGGTCAGGATCAGCACGGGCTCAAACACCGGCATGCCAAAGTGGAAAGGCGTCACGATGCCGAACCAGTCGGCCTTGCCGACCTTGTCGAAGTTCATCAGGCCCATGGCGGTGGCGACCACGCCACCGATCACGATGCCCAGCAGGACAGAAATGTTGGCCACGAAACCCTTGGCGTAACGTGCGATCAGCAGGATCGACACCAGCACCAAAGCGGCCACACCCACACCGCCCAGGTCGGCGTATTTGGGGTTGGGCATCTTGGGCAGCAAGGCCAGGTCTTTGGGGATGGCAGGCAGTGTGGAGCCAGGCGCGCTGGCGGCGGCAGTGGCCGCGTCCAGCCAGGCTTTGTGCTCAGGCGTCACCACGCTGGGCGCGGTGGGGCCGAAGGGGTTGCCAAAAATCCAGTTGATGCCGATGCGCATCAGGCTGATGCCGATCACGGCAATGATGGTGCCGGTGACCACCGGCGGGAAAAAGCGCAGCATGCGGCTGACCAGCGGCGCGATCAATATTGAAATGATGCCCGCCCCGATGATGGAGCCAAAGATCAGTTGCGCGCCCATCTCGCCCGGGTTGGCGTTGGCCATGGCCACCATGGGCGCCACGGATGCGAACGTCACGCCCATCATCACAGGCAGGCGGATGCCAAACAGCTGTGTGGCACCCAGCGATTGGATCAATGTGACCAGACCGCAGCAGAACAGGTCGGCCGAAATCAGATAAGCCACATCCTGCGGGCTGAGCTTGAGGGCGCGGCCCACGATCAGTGGCACGGCCACGGCACCGGCGTACATCACCAGCACGTGCTGCAGGCCCAATGCGGCGAGCTTGCCCGAGGGCAGCTTTTCGTCAACGGGGTGGGTGGTTGAACTCATGGAGGAGGCTCCTTGCAAATAAACGGGGAGGGAAACATCCCAAAGCGGCTAAAACTTTGCAGCTTTGTGTGCGAGACTGTATACAAAATATCCAGGCTAAAGATCAGGAATAACCCTCGGATGGCTATCCCCCCGTGGGGGATAGCCAGGGTTCAACGCGGTGTGTCTTGTGTCGGCAGATCCGCGACTGCCGCGTCGATGGCACTCGACCCAATGGTGGTGCCGTGCGGCGCCTCATGCCCGGTGGCCGGGAACCAGCGGCGAATCACCACAAAGAACACCGGCACCAGAAACACCGCCAGCACCGTGGCCGTGACCATGCCGCCCATCACGCCCGTGCCAATGGCGCGCTGGCTGGCCGAACCGGCACCGCTGGCGATCGCCAAGGGGAGTACACCGAGGATGAAGGCGAAAGAGGTCATGATGATCGGGCGGAAGCGCAGGTGGCAGGCGGCCAGCGTGGCCTCGATCAGGCCCTTGCCTTCGGCCTGCAGGTCCTTGGCGAACTCGATGATCAGGATGGCGTTCTTGGCCGACAGGCCGATGATGGTGATCAGGCCGACCTTGAAGTACACATCGTTGGGCATGCCACGCAGCCACACGCCCGCCAGCGAACCCACCACGCCCAGCGGCACCACCAGCAGCACCGCCACCGGAATGCTCCAACTCTCGTACAGGGCCGACAGGCACAAAAACACCGCGAGCATCGAGAACAGCAAGAGGATGCCGGCCTGCGAACCCGAGAGTTTCTCTTCGCGCGACTGGCCGGTCCACTCGTAGCCAATGCCCTGGGGCAGCTGGCTGGCCAGCCGCTCCATCTCGGCCATGGCGTCGCCGGTGGAATAACCGGGCGCGGCATCGCCGCCGATCTTCATGGCCGGGTAGCCGTTGTAGCGCACGGTTTGCACCGGACCGGTTACCCAGCGCACGTTGCCAATCGCCGACAAGGGCACCAGCTGGCCCTTGTTGCCCGGCACCGTCAGGCGCAGCACGTCGTCGGGCTGCATGCGGGCGCGGGCTTCGGCCTGCACGATCACGCGCTGCAGGCGGCCGGCACTCGGAAAGTCGTTGATGTAGGCCGAGCCCAGCGCGGTCTGCAGCACATTGCCCACCGCGTCAAAGCCGACACCCATGGCGGCAGCGCGTTCGCGGTCGATGTCCAGCTGCAGCTGGGGGGCGTCTTCGAGCCCATCGGGCCGCACGCCTTGCAGAACCTTGCTCTGACCGGCCATGCCCAGCAACTGGTTGCGCGCGGCCAGCAGGGCCTCGTGGCCCAGGCCGCCGCGGTCCTGCAGGCGGAAGTTGAAACCGGTGGCCGTGCCCAGTTCCGGGATGGGCGGCGGCGAGAGCGCGAAGATGAAGGCGTCACGCACGCCCATCAGCGCGCCAAAGGCACGACCGGCCAGGGCCTGCGCGCTGTGGTCTTTGCCCGCGCGTTCGTCCCAGGGCTTGAGCGGCACGAAAGCCAGCGCGGCGTTCTGTCCTGAGCCTGAGAAGGAAAAGCCCAGCACGCCCACCACCTTGTCGACTTCAGGCTGGCCAAGGAAGAACTCCTCCACCTTCTGCATGGCCGCTTCGGTGCGGTCACGCGAGGCGCCCGGTGGCAGCTGCACGTTGACGATCAGGTAACCTTGGTCTTCGTTGGGCAAAAAGGAGTTGGGCAGGCGCTGGTACATCAACGCTGCCACTGCCACGATGGCACCATAGACCAGCAGCCAGCGGCCGGCACGCGGCAGGATGCGGGCCACGCCCGCTTCGTAGCCATGGGTGGCTTGCTTGAAGCGGCGGTTGAAAAGGCCGAAAAAGCCCTTCTTGTGGTGGTGATCGGGCGAGACCGGCTTGAGCAGCGTGGCGCACAGCGCAGGCGTGAGCGACAGCGCCATCGTGGCCGAAAACACCATGGACGCCACCATGGCCAGCGAGAACTGGCGGTAGATGTTGCCCACCGAGCCACTGAAAAACGCCATCGGCACAAACACCGAAATCAGCACCACCGTGATGCCGATGATGGCGCCGGTGATCTGGCCCATGGCCTTGATGGTGGCTTCGCGCGGCGGCAGGCCTTCGTCGGCCATGATGCGCTCGACGTTCTCCACCACCACGATCGCATCGTCCACCAGAATGCCGATGGCCAGCACCATGCCAAACAGCGTGAGCACGTTGATCGAAAAGCCCAGTGCCAGCATCACGCCGAAGGTGCCCAGCAGGGCCACCGGCACCACGATGGTCGGGATCAGGGTGTAGCGGATGTTCTGCAGGAAGACCAGCATCACGATGAACACCAGCACGATGGCTTCGACCAGCGTCTTGACCACTTCGTGGATCGAGATGCGCACGAACCTGGAGCTGTCGTAGGGCACTTCGTAGCTCACGCCTTCGGGCATGTAGGCCTTGAGCTGCGCCATGCGCTCGCGCACGCCGGTGGCGGCGGCCAGCGCATTGCCCGTGGGCGAGAGCTGGATGCCCAGGCCGGTGGCGGGCATGCCGTTCAGGCGCGACGACGAGACATAGGCCTGGCCCGCGACTTCGATGCGGGCCACATCACGCAGGCGCACACTGGAGCCGTCGGCATTGGCGCGCAGCAGGATCTGGCCGAACTGCTCGATATTGGACAGCTGGCCGTTGACCTTGACCGTGGCGTACTGGGTCTGCCCCGCCACACTGGGCAGGCCGCCGATGCTGCCGGCGGACACCTGCAGGTTCTGCAGACGGATGGCGTTGTTCACATCGTTGGCCGACAGGCCCACGCCCTGCAGCTTTTGCGGATCGATCCACACGCGCATGGCTTTTTCGGTGCCGAACAGCTGCACCTGGCCCACGCCGGGCACACGCAACAGTTCGGGCTGGATGTTGCGCACCGCATAGTCGCCCAGCGCCACCGGGTCCCAGTTGGCATTGCTCGACGTCAGCATCACGAACATCAGGAAGTTTGAGCGGGCCTTGTCCACCCGTACGCCTTGCTGCGTGACGGCAGAGGGCAGGCGGGGCGTGGCACGCGAGAGGCGGTTTTGCACCTCGATCTGCGCGATCGCCACATCGGTGCCGGGCTCGAAAGTGGCCGTCAGCGTGCCGGTGCCGCTGGCGTCGGCTGCGGCTTCCATGTAGATCAGACCGGGCGCACCGTTGAGCTCCTGCTCGATGACGGACAGCACGCTGTCTTCCATCACCTGCGCCGAGGCGCCGGGGTAGGTCGCGTTGATGACGATGGACGGCGGCGCCACCGTGGGGTACTGCGCCACGGGCAATTTGGTGATGGCGGCGGCACCCAGCACCACGATGAAGAGGGCGATGACCCATGCAAAGATGGGCCGGTCGATGAAAAACCGGGAATTCATGTGGGACTCCCGGGTTTATTTCGCGGCGGAGGCTGTGGAAGAGGCGGGTGCCGATGCAGCCGCAGGCTGCCAGGGCACCGGCTTGACCGGGGCCTTGGGCCGGATCTTCTGGAAGCCATCGACCACCACTTGTTCACCGTCCTTGAGGCCGCTGCTCACAATCCACTGTGGGCCGGCGGGGTTGCTGGTGTCGCCCAGCTGGCCGCCCAGTTGCACCGGGCGCTTGCTGACCTGGCCTTCGGCGTCCACCACCATGACGGTGTCTTCGGACGTGCCGCGTGTCACCGCCTGCTGTGGCAGCACCATGGCCTGCTCGCTGCGGGCCACCTGCAGGCGCACCTTCACAAACAGGCCGGGCAGCAGCTCGCCCTTGGGGTTGGGCACTTCGGCGCGCAGCGTGACCTGACCGGTGCCCGCGTCCACGGCGATGTCGGCAAACATCAGGCGACCGGGTTGGGCATAGGTGCTGCCGTCTTCGAGCAGCACCTTGACCTGGGCTGAACTGCTGCCCTTGAGGCTGCCCGATGCGATGGCGCGCTGGATGCGCATGGCCTCGCTGGCCGACTGGGTGAAGTTGGCGACCAGCGTGTCCACTTGCTGGATGGTGGTCAGCTGCGTGGCTTCTGCCTGGCTGACCAGGGCCCCTTCGGTCACGAGGGAACGGCCAATGCGCCCGCTGATGGGGGCCAGCACCGAGGCGTATTCCACATTCAGGCGGGCCTGCTGCACAGCCGCCTTGGCGGCGGCCACATCGGCCTGCGCGGCGCGGTGGGTGGCTTGGGTGTTGTCCCAGGCCAAGGGGCTGATGGCCTTGAGTTCGGCCAGTAAACGGGTCCGGTCCAGAGTGGACTGGGCTTGCGAGAGGGTCGCCTCGGCTTTTGCCTGAGCTGCCTGTGCGCTGTCCAGTGCAGCCTGGTAGGGGGCCGGGTCGATGCGGTACAGGCTTTGGCCAGCCTGCACTACAGCCCCTTCGGCAAACAGGCGCTTTTGCACCACGCCGGTCACGCGGGCACGCACCTGCGCGGTGCGGATCGGCTCCAGGCGGCCGGACAGTTCGACCTCGATCGGCACCGAAGTCGGCGCCACGGTCACCACGCCCACCGGCGGCGGGGGCATCTGGCCCATGCCCTGGGGTTCCTTGCTGCAGGCGGCCAGCAGCAACGCGCCACTCAAGGCGATGGTGAGGGTGGAGGGCAGGGGCCGGGCAACAGGCCACAGGCTGGGGCGCATGGGAAATCCTTGTCTGACAAAAAGGCAAGGGCGGCTGTTGACAGCAGCCGCCCGGTGTCCGGGGTGGAATTTACCCGCTTATTGTGTCCAGATTGTCAGCGAACTGCCCTTGCAGGGTTTTGTGTCAGGCCAGCAAATCCAGCAGCGTGCGTGCAATCACCTTGGTCGCCCGGCGTACGTCTTCCAGTTGCACGCGCTCGTCGGCGCGCTTGGCGTGGCTTTCCAGCACGGTGCGGGGGCCTGCGCCGTAGATCACGCCGGGGATGCCGCGTTCCACATACAGGCGCACATCGGTATAGAGCGGGGTGCCCACGGCGGGGATCAGCTCGCCAAACACCTCGCCGCCGTGTTTCTGGATGGCGTCCACCAGCGGCTGGTTGCCCGCCAGCGGCTTCATGGCGTTGGCCAGCAGCATGCGGCGGATGCTGACCTGCAGCTGCTTGCCGCCGCGCGGAGGGTTGAAGGTCTTGGCGGCGTCCTCAATCGTTTTACGAATGCTGGCTTCGACTTCTGCCGGGTTCTCTTCGGGGATCATGCGGCGGTCGAGCTTGAACACGACTTTGCCGGGCATGACGTTGGTGTTGGTGCCGCCACTGATCTGGCCCACGTTCAGGTACGGATGGGTGATGCCTTCGACTTTGGACGTGACCTTTTTGTACTCGGCGTTGAGCGCATGCAGGGCGTTCAGGATGTGCACCGCACCCTGCAGCGCATCCGTGCCAGTGTCGGGCACGGCCGCGTGGGCCATTTCGCCCTGCACGGTGACTTCCATCTGCAGGCAGCCGTTGTGGGCAGTCACCACCTGATAGCTGAAGCCGGCAGCGATCATCAAATCGGGCTTCGTCAGACCCTTGGCCAGCAGCCAGCCGGGGCCCATTTCACCACCGAACTCTTCGTCGTAGGTGAAGTGCAGTTCCACGCCTCCCTTGAGCGGCAGGCACAATGATTCGAGGGCGCGCGTGGCAAAGGTGAAGGTGGAAAAGTCGCTCTTGCTCACGGCGGTGGCGCGGCCGTACATGGCCCCGTTGTCGATCTCGCCGCCGTAGGGCGGGTGTGTCCAGCCTTCGCCGGGGGGCACCACGTCGCCGTGGGCGTTCAGGGCAATGGTTTTGCCCTCGCCATATTTGCGGCGCACGATCAGGTTGGTGATGGACTCCAGCCCGTAGGCTTTGACTTCGGAGGCGGGCACGGGGTGCTTTTCAGCCACAAAGCCCATGGGAGTCAACAGCTCGGCGGTGCGCTCGGCATGGGGGGCGTTGTTGCCGGGCGGGGTATCGGTGGGCACCTGCACCAGGGCCTGCAGGAACTTCACCTGCTCGTCAAAGTGCGCGTCGATCCAGGTGTCGAGTTGTGCGTATTGTTGTGCGGTTGCAGTCATGACAATTCCTGAGACAGTTGGTTCAAAACATGGGTGAAAGCGTTGACGCACAGTTGCATGTCGTCGCTGGTGGTCGATTCAAGCGGGTTGTGGCTGATGCCCGCGTTTTCGCCGCGCACAAACAGCATGGCCTGCGGCATGACTTCGTGCAGCTTCATCGCGTCGTGGCCTGCGCCGCTGGGCAGCTTGAACAGGGGCACGCCCAGGGCGGTGACCGCCTTTTCCCAGCGCGTTTGCCACTCGGGGGCGCTGGGCGCGGCGGCGGCGCTCATGGTGAGTTCGGCGGTGTGGCGCACGCTACGGCGCTCGCAAATGCTTTGCAGCTGCGCCATCACGTCAGCGACCAGCGCATCGCGCTGCGCGTCGGTGGGCGCGCGCAGGTCCAGGCTGAAGCTGCAGCGGCCGGGCACGACGTTGATCGAACCATTGGGCACGTTCAACTGGCCGATGGTGGCCACGCTGTCGCCGTCCTTGGCGGCGCGCTGCTCCATGTAGAGCGCCAGTTCGGCCACGGCGCAGGCCGCGTCGCGGCGGCGGTCCATGGGGGTGGTGCCTGCGTGGCTGGCGGTGCCGATGACCTCGCACAGGTAGCGCACGCTGCCGTTGATCGAGGTGACCACGCCCAGCGGGATGTTTACTTCGTTGAGCACCGGGCCTTGTTCGATGTGGACTTCGATGAAGCCCAGATACTTCGAGGGGTCGCGCTGGATTTTCGGGATGTCGTCCACGCACAGGCCCGCATGCTGCATGGCCGCGCGCATGGTGATACCGTCGGCGTCCTGCTGGTCCAGCCATTCGGGCTTGAAGTCACCGATCAGCGCGCCTGAGCCGAGGAAGGTGGCCTTGTAGCGCTGGCCTTCCTCTTCGGCAAAGGCCACCACCTCGATGCCAAACGGCAGGCGCTCGCCCTGTTGGTGCAGCTGCTGCACACAGGCCATGGGCACAAAGATGCCCAAGCGCCCATCGTACTTGCCGCCGTTGCGCACCGTGTCGTAGTGGCTGCCGGTCAAGAGGTATTTGCCGCCCGCAGTGGCCGGGTGGTAGCGGCCCACCACATTGCCCACGGCGTCTGTGTAAACCTCGTCAAAACCGCAGTCGCGCATGTTTTGCGTGATGCGCTGGGCGCAGGCGCGGTGCGCGTCGGTGAGGTAAGTCACGGTGAGTTGGCCCAGTTCGGCAAAGCCGGGGTCGGAATGTTGGGCGAGTTTTTCTTGCCAGTCCCAGACCTGGTGGCCGAGCGTCGGCTCTATGCCGAATTTGTCGTTCAGGCGGATCTCGACGATGCGGTGGATGTTGCGCAGGCATTCGGCCAGCTCGAACTCGGGGTGGCCATGCAGGCGGCGCTCGAAGGCGTCGATGATCTGCTGCTTGTTGTAGCCCACGCCACGCGGGCCGCGCACCGCCAGGATAAAGGGCCAGCCGAATTTGGCGTTGTAGTCGGCGTTGAGCTTCTGGATCTTGGCGAACTCTTCGGTTGTGCAGTCAGTCAGGCCGGCCTTGGTTTGTTCGTTCGTCGATTCGGCCGTCAGCGACTTGCTGACCATGGCCTTGCCCGCGAGTTCGGGGTGGGCGCGGATCAGGCCGAGTTGCGCGTCGCGTCCGGCGTGCGCCAGCACCTCGCACATGGCGTGCTTGAGGTGGGCCAGCGAAGTGAAGGGCCGTTCGTTGAGGGCCTGCTCGGCGATCCAGGGCGAATGCTCGTACAGGCCGTCGAGCATCTGAGCGGCATCGGCGTGCGATGCGCTGTTGAGTTGTTCCAAGGTCAGTGTCATGTGTGTCCTGGTGCTGTTTTTGACTTTTGTGGGAGCCCCGCCCTCGGGGCGATGGCTCGTGGTCCGCGGGGATTTTTCGCGGCGGGGGCGCCGCTCCCACATATTGGTTCCTCATTCGGCATGAGGGTGTACCGCTTTCCAATGCCGCGCAATGTCGATGCGGCGCGCCACCCAGACCTTGTCGTGTGACTGGATGTGGTCCAGAAAGCGCTGCAGTGCGGTGATGCGACCCGGGCGGCCCAGCAGGCGGCAGTGCATGCCGATGCTCATCATCTTGGGGGCGTTGTCGCCGTTCGGGTCACCCTCGGCGTACAGCGCGTCAAAGGTGTCCTTCATGTACTGGAAGAACGGGTCGGCATGCGAATAGCCCTGTGGCAGCGCAAAGCGCATGTCGTTGCAGTCCAGGGTGTAGGGCACGATCAGTTGCGGTGCCACGCTGCCATCGGATTTCTGGACTTTCATCCAGAAAGGCAGGTCATCGCCGTAGTAGTCGCTGTCGTATTCAAAGCCGCCAAAGTCGGCCACCAGACGCCGCGTGTTGGGGCTGTCGCGCCCGGTGTACCAGCCCAGGGGCCGCTCGCCTGTGAGCTTTTGCAGGATGTCCATGGCTTCGGCCATGTGCGCGCGCTCGGTGGCTTCGTCGATGTTCTGATAGTGGATCCACTTGAGGCCATGGCAGGCGATGTCATAGCCCAGTTCCTTGAAGGCGGCGGTCACGTCGTCGTGTTTTTGCAGCGCGGTGGCCACGCCAAACACAGTGAGCGGCAGGCCACGTTTTTCAAATTCGCGCAGCAGGCGCCACACGCCCGCACGCGAGCCGTATTCGTAGATGCCTTCCATGCTGATGTGCCGATCAGGAAAGGACGCGGGGTTGAACATCTCGGACAGAAACTGCTCTGAACCTGCATCGCCGTGCAGCACGCAGTTTTCGCCGCCTTCTTCGTAGTTCAAGACAAACTGCACGGCCACGCGTGCGCCACCTGGCCACTGGGCGTGCGGCACATGGCGGCCGTAGCCCTTGAGGTCGCGGGGGTAGGGAAGGGTGGAGTCGTAGGTGCTCATGGCGGTGTTCAATGCAAGGGTCAGGCCAGGGCCAGAGAAATGTCGTGGGTGGGCACCTGGCGGTCAAAGGTCAGGCTTTCTTCGACGTGCAGCAGGTGTTCGTGCATCAGCTGCACGGCTTGGCCGCTGTCTTTTGCGGCCAGCGCGGCGACGATGGCCTCGTGCTCGTCGGTCGAGTGCTCAGCCTCGTTGCGCGATTGGTACATCAGCGTGATCAGGGCGCAGCGCGAGATCAGCTCGCCCAGCACCTGGGCCAGCACCTGGTTGCCCATCAGCTCGGCCATGCGCACATGGAAGTCGCCCAGCAGCTCGGTGCGGCCCGGCACATCGCCCTGGTTCACGGCGGCGCGCTCCTGCACGATGTGCGCCTGCAAGGCGGTGATCTGCTCGGGGGTGACCTGCTGCACAAAAGCGCGGGTCATTTCGGCCTCCAGCATGCGGCGCACGGCAAACACTTGCTGGGCTTCCTCCACGGATGGCGCAGCCACAAACGCGCCCCGGGCGGGTTCGAGCTTGATCAAACGGTTTTGCGCCAGCTGGAACAGGGCCTGGCGCACCAGCGTGCGGGAGACGCCAAAGTGGTCGGCCAGTTTTTGCTCCACCAGCTTGGCACCCGGTAGCAGGCGGTGTTCCACAATGGCCCGCGTGAGCGACTCAACAATGTGGTGGGTGGTTGAAGTTTCCATGTCTGTGGCAGATCTGTGGGGTCCTGTGGGTGTGCCATGATAGCCACTCCGTTGAAAATTGTATACACTTTGGTCGACTGGATGTGTCATGACCCGTCCAACTTCTGAAAACTGTTGAAAAGCGAGCAAAACCATGGGATTGAGCACACATGTTCTGGACACCATGCATGGCTGCCCAGCCGCAGGCATGCAGGTGGCCCTCTACACCACGCAGGGCGAGCAGGCCACATTGGTCAAAAGCTTTACCCTCAACCACGATGGCCGCAACCCCGACGGCATGCTGTACGACCACACCAGCCTGCGCAAAGGCACCTACCGCCTGGTGTTTGACGTGGCGGGCTACTTCAAGGCCAAGGGCGTTCAGCTGCCCGAGCCGAACTTTTTGAACAAGGTCAGCCTTGACTTTGGCGTGGCCCATGAAGACCAGCACTACCACGTGCCCCTGCTGGCCAGCCCCTGGAGTTATTCGACCTATCGGGGCTCCTGAAACAATTGGATTAATTGGGGTCGGATCCCAATGATTAATTGGGGTCGGATCCCAATTAATCCATCGCCAAATCCGCCCGACTAGGCCCTGGTTCTTTAAAATCGGGGCCTTACGTTTATTTATCTCCCTCCCCGCACCATGACCCAAGTCACCAACACTGTGCGCTTTGTGCTCGACGGCCAGATCGTCGAAGCCCAGGGCGAGCGCCGCACCACCACTGTTCTGGACTACCTGCGTGAGCAGCTGCACCGCACCGGCACCAAAGAGGGCTGCGCCGAAGGCGATTGCGGCGCTTGCGTGGTCATGGTGGGTGAGCTCAATGCCGCAGGCACGGGCGTGGACTATGTGGCCACCAACGCCTGCATCCAGTTGCTGCCTTCGCTGGACGGCAAATCGGTCAAGACTGTCGAGAGCCTGAAAAAAGCCGATGGCACGCTGCACCCGGTGCAGGCAGAAATGGTCAAGTGCCACGGCTCGCAGTGCGGGTTCTGCACGCCGGGCATCGTGATGAGCCTGGTGAACCTGGTGCAGGTGCTGCCCATGCCCAATCGTCAGCAGATCACCGATTCGCTCAGCGGCAACCTGTGTCGCTGTACCGGCTACAAGCCGATCATCGAGTCCGCTACCAAGGCTTGCGCCAAGCCCGAAGACCTCAAGATCGACGACAGCGCCGATGTGCCTTTGCTCAAAGAAATCCAGCGCGCCAGCGTGCCCACCTTGAGTCTGGACGGTGACATCATCGTGCAGCCTGTGGTGCGCACCAAGAAGGGCAACGAATTCGTCTCGCCCGCCACCATCGCCGAGGTGGCCGACTACCTGGTCAAGAACCCCTCCACCACTTTGCTCGCAGGCAGCACCGAAATTGGTCTTCAGGTGAACAAGCAGTTCGCGCGCCCCGACCACATCATGTACCTGGGCAACGTGGCTGAGCTGCGTCAGGTCCAAGAGACCGCCAAGGCCTGGCGCATCGGCGCAGCCGTGTCGCTGACCCAGGTGGAAGCGCTGATCGCCAAGGCCTACCCCGACTTTGCCGAAGTGCTGCGCCGCTTTGGTTCGCCCCCCATCCGCTCCACCGCCACCTTGGCGGGCAACATCGCCAACGGCTCGCCCATTGGCGACTCCATGCCTTGCTTGCTGGCGCTGGGTGCTAATTTGGTCCTGCGCCGTGGCGAGAAGACCCGCAATGTGTTGCTGGACAACTTCTACACCGGCATGAAGAAAAACGTGCTCGAAGCGGGTGAGTTCATCGAAGCGGTCGAGTTGCCCAAGCCGGTGGCTGGCCAGGTGTTCCGCGCCCACAAGGTGAGCAAGCGTTTTGAGCAAGACATTTCTGCGACTTGCGCAGCCATCAGCTACACGCTCAAAGACGGTAAGTTGAGCGGTGTGAAACTGGCCTACAACGGCCTGAGCCCATTCCCAGCGCGTGCGCCTCAATTGGAAGCTGTGCTCGAAGGCAAATCGCCAGCCGATGTGAAAGCGGCTGATCTGGATGCCGCGATTGCCGCGAGCTTCACAGCCCGCGACGGCCTGCGCGCCACATGGGCTTACCGCGCTTTGGTGGCCCGCAACCTGGCCCTGGAATTCATTGAAGAACAAACGAAAGAGGTGGCTTGAATGAACGCGCCAACCGCACACAAAAACCTGTTGCCCGCTTCGGGCGTTCAGCAAGGCACCGATGTGGTCCATGAATCCGCTCACCTGCACGTGACCGGCACCGCCACTTACATCGACGACATCCCTGAGCACGCTGGCACTTTGTATGCCGCACTCATCCTGTCGCCTGTGGCGCATGGCGAGTTGATTGGCGACGGCATTGACCGCGAAGCCATCCTCAAGGAGCACGGCGTGGTGGCGGTCTACACCGCCAAAGACATCCCCGGCGAAAACAACTGCGGCCCCATCGTCCATGACGACCCCTTCCTCGCCGCAGGCAAGGTCGAGTTCATCGGCCAGGCTGTGGCCGTGGTTGTGGCGCGCAACATGCTGTATGCACGCGAAGCCGCTCACAAAGCCAAGGTGCTGGTGAAAGAACTCAAGCCCATCTTGACCGTGGAAGACGCGATGGAAGCGGGCAGCTTCATCATGCCGCCCAAGGGCATCACACGCGGTGATGCAGCTGCGGCCATTGCCAGCGCGCCTCACAAAATCAAGGGCACGACCCGCACCGGCCAGCAAGAACAGTTTTATCTGGAAGGCCAGATCACTTATGCGGTGCCTAAGGAAGACGGGCAGCTCACGCTGTACGTGTCGACCCAGCACCCCGATGGCAACCAGCGCGAAGCCGCGCACGCGCTGAACCTGCACACCAACGACGTCGAAGTGATTTGCCGCCGCATGGGTGGTGGCTTTGGTGGCAAAGAGGGCAACGCCAGCATCTTCAGCCAGAGCGCCGCTCTGGCCGCGCACAAGCTGGGCAAGCCCGTCAAGCTGCGTGTGAACCGCGACGACGACATGACCATCACCGGCAAGCGCCACGATTTCCGCATCGATTACGAAGTGGGTTTTGACGACAATGGCCGCGTCTTGGGCGCTGACATCACGCTCATGTCGCGCTGCGGTTACAGCACCGACTACTCTGGCCCGGTGAACGACCGTGCTTGCTTGCACATCGACAACAGCTACCACATCCCCGCGTTGAAGCTGGTGAGCCATCGCTGCAAAACCAACACGCAAAGCGCCACTGCTTTCCGGGGTTTCGGCGGCCCACAAGGCATGTTCGGCATCGAAACGGTGATGGACGAGATCGCGATGACCTTGGGCAAAGACCCACTGGAAGTGCGCAAGCTGAATCTCTACAAAGACTCTGCCATCAGCGGCACACCCGACACCATGACCACCCAATACAACCAGCTCATCGAAGACTGGGTGGGTGACAAGGTGATCGCGCAAGTCGAGCACGAATCCAAATACGCCGAGCGCCGCGCGGCGGTGCAAGCCTTTAACGCCAAGAGCAAAACCCGCAAGCGTGGTTTGTCGCTCGTGCCTTTGAAGTTCGGCATCAGCTTCACGGCCACCCACCTGAACCAGGGCGGTGCGCTGCTGGTGGTTTACATGGATGGCTCGGTGAGCTGCAACCATGGCGGCACCGAAATGGGCCAGGGCCTGAACACCAAGATGGCACAGGTGTGTGCCGATGGTTTGGGTATCAGCGTGGACCATGTGCGCATCACCGCCACCGACTCGCAAAAAGTGCCCAACGCCTCGGCCACTTCGGCGTCGAGCGGTGCCGACATCAACGGCGCGGCCATCATGAACGCGACCATGCAGATGCGCGAGCGCTTGAAGCCCGTGGGGGCTCGCATGTTGGGTTGCGCCGAAGGTGATGTGACGTTTGCGAACAACGAAGTGCATGGCGGTGGCAAATCCGTCAAATGGGCCGACGTGACCAAGCAAGCGTGGCTGGACCGCGTGGGCTTGAGCGTGACTGGCTTCTACATGACACCCGAAATCAAATACGACTTCACCACCCTGAACGGCCGTGCTTTCTATTACTACTGCTACGGCGCTGCCGTGAGCGAAGTGGAAATCGACACCCGCACCGGCGAGTGGTGGCTCAAGGCTGTGGACATCGTGCACGACGTGGGCCGCAGCATCAACCCTGCATTGGACAAAGGCCAGATCGAAGGCGCGTATGTGCAAGGCATGGGCTGGCTCACCATGGAAGAGTGCATTTGGGACAAGAAGGGCAAGCTGCTCACGCACGGCCCCAGCACTTACAAGATTCCAGTGGCGGGCGACATCCCTGAACACTTCAATGTGTCCTTGTTCGACAACGCCAACCTGAAACCCACGCCTTTCAACAGCAAGGCCACGGGCGAACCTCCGTTGATGCTGGGCTTGTCTGCCTTCTTCGCTTTGCGCGATGCGGTGGCGGCCAGTGCTGACCACAAGGTGGTGGTGCACATGGATGCACCGGCCACGCCCGAGCGCATTCTGATGGCGTGCGAAGCGGTCAAGGCTGCTGCGGCCTGACATCCATGTGGCAGACCCGCACAGGCGGGTCTGCCGCGATGGATCCCAGGGGCTTGGCCTTTAGAATCCTTTGGCATTCAACACAACCGATTTCGCACTTTGTCGCCAACCCCGTCTGACACCGCCATCCCTCGCCACGTGGCCATCATCATGGATGGCAACCGGCGCTGGGCCAAGAAAAGGTTCATGCCCGCTGCCCTGGGCCATGCTGCAGGGGCCAAGCGCGTGCGCGAAATCGTGCAAACCTGCGCCGAGGCCGGTGTGTCCTACCTGAGCTTGTTCGCTTTCAGCACCGAAAACTGGAAACGCCCCGAAGAAGAGGTCAGCAGCCTCATGGGCTTGTTCATGACCTACCTCCAGAAGGAGGTGAACTCGATGAATGCCAATGGCGTGCGTCTGATGGTTCTGGGCGACATTTCGCGGTTTTCCGATCCTCTGAAAGCCCTGATCGCGAATGCGCAGGAGCAGACGGCGGGCAACCGGGGCATCACTTTGCTGGTGTGTGCCAACTATGGCGGTCGCTGGGACATGCTCCATGCCGTCAAGACCTGGCAAGCGGCGCATCCAGGGCAGCCACTGGATGGCTTGACCGAAGAGGCCTTGGCACCGTACCTGAGCACAGCCGATGCCCCCGAAGTGGATTTGCTGATCCGCACCGGTGGCGAGTCGCGTGTGAGCAATTTCCTGCTCTGGCAGGCGGCCTATGCCGAGCTGTTTTTCACCGACGATTTGTGGCCGGACTTCGGGCCCCAGCGCTTGCGCGAGGCGATCACCTGGTTTGGGCAGCGAGACCGTCGCTTCGGCTCTTCGGCGCCCATTTGATGGATTGACCCAACAGATCCAAGGACTCACCCATGCAAAAACGCAAAGGCATCATTCTGGCGGGCGGCTCGGGCACGCGCCTGTACCCGGTGACCCAGGCCGTCAGCAAGCAGCTGATGCCGATTTACGACAAGCCCATGGTGTATTACCCGCTCACCACACTGATGCTGGCGGGCATCCGCGATGTGCTGTTGATCAGCACACCGCAGGACACGCCACGTTTCAGTGACTTGCTCGGGGATGGCAGCCAGTGGGGCATGAACATCCAGTACGCCGTGCAGCCCAGCCCGGATGGACTGGCCCAGGCCTTCATCATTGGCAAGGACTTTGTGGGCCAGGATCCGAGCGCGCTGGTGTTGGGCGACAACATCTTCTATGGCCACGACCTGGTCAAGTTGATGCACAGCGCTCATGCGCGCACCGATGGGGCCAGTGTGTTCGCCTACCATGTGCACGACCCGGAGCGCTATGGTGTGGTGGAGTTCGATGCCGACTTCCGGGCCTTGTCGATCGAGGAAAAACCGCAGTCCCCCAAGAGCAACTATGCCGTCACCGGCCTGTATTTCTACGACCAGCAGGTCTGCGACATTGCGGCCGACATCCGGCCCTCGGCGCGTGGCGAGCTGGAAATCACCGATGTGAACAAACGCTACCTGGCGCAGCAGCAATTGAATGTGGAGATCATGGGGCGCGGTTACGCGTGGCTGGACACAGGCACGCACGACAGCTTGCTCGAAGCCGCCGGCTTCATCGCCACCCTGCAAAAACGCCAGGGGCTCATGGTCGCGTGCCCCGAGGAAATCGCGTTCCACCAGAAGTGGATCGATGCGGCTGACCTGCAGAAACTGGCACACCCCCTGGCCAAGAATGGCTATGGTCAGTACCTGCTGAATTTGTTGAAATAAGCCATGCCCTACACCGTCACCCCTACCGAGATCCCTGACGTCCTGATCCTTGAGCCCAAGGTGTTCGGTGATGCGCGTGGCTTTTTCTTTGAGTCGTTCAATGCGCGCGATTTCGCGCAGGCCACCGATCTGAATGTCGATTTTGTGCAGGACAACCACAGCAAGTCGGCCCGAGGCGTGTTGCGTGGCTTGCACTACCAGATCCAGCACCCACAGGGCAAACTGGTACGCGTGGTGCAAGGCGAGGTGTTCGATGTGGCGGTGGACTTGCGCAAAAGTTCAGCCACGTTTGGCCGTTGGGTCGGTGTGCACTTGAGTGCCGACAACCACCGCCAGCTGTGGGTGCCGCCCGGGTTCGCACACGGTTTTGTGGTGACGAGCGAGAGCGCCGAGTTCCTCTACAAGACCACCGATTACTGGTATCCGGAGCACGAGCGCAGCCTGCTGTGGTCGGATCCGACCGTGGCCATTCAATGGCCTCTGGACTCGGCCCCTTTGCTGGCTGCCAAGGATGCCGCAGGCCGTTTGCTCGCCGAGGCCGACGTGTTTGCCTGATTCAAAGAGGATGGCGGTTCGTTGAACAACCTACGCTGGTGCAGCTGGGCCATGACTTCGTCATCGCTCACCTGTTCGAACGTTTCGTAAAACTGCCCGACGCCCTGGAAGAAAGGCGGCACAGACAGGCAAATCACCTCATCGGCCAAGGGGCGGATTTTGCGCAGTGCTTCGGCTGAAGCGACGGGCACAGCGCACACCAGACGGCTGGGGTGCTGCGCTCGCAGTGCGCTCAGTGCCGCCATCATGGTGGCCCCCGTGGCCAGTCCATCGTCCACCACAATCACCAGCCGCCCGGCGGCGCTGATGGGTGCACGGATCGCGGTGCAGTGCTGGCGCCGCTCATGCAGGACCTGCAATTGTCTGCGCCTCTCGGCTTGAACATATTGGGCGCTGGCCCCCAGTTCGCTGGCACGCGGGGCCAGCCAGGTGTGACCGGTTTCATCGATTGCGCCTATCGCGACCTCGGGGTCGAAAGGGGCGCACAGCTTGTGCACCAGCACCACATCCAGATCACCTTGCAGTGCTTCGGCCAGGAGGCTGCCCATCGGGACTGCACCACGCGGGATGGCCAGGATCAACGGGTGCTGACCCCGGTAACGCAGCAGCCGCTGGGCCAACTGTTGTGCGGCATCGGATCGGTCCTTGAACATGCTTTCCCTTCTTGCTTGCAGGCATTCTGTGGAAAACGCGGAGGGTCGTCAGCGCTCTGGACCATGAAAAAGGCCGCGCCCGATGACGGGAGCGGCCTGGTGTGTGTGCTGGAGAACTGAATTTACAAGCCTGCCGCTGCACGCAGCGCTTGGGCTTTGTGGTCTTCACTCACATTCGCTGCGCTCATGTGAGTTGCGCCCCAAACCCCAAGACCCGCTGCGCGGGTGCCGTGCTTACAGCCCGGTCGCTGCACGCAGCGCTTGGGCTTTGTCAGTCCTCTCCCAGGTGAACTCGGGTTCGTCACGGCCAAAGTGGCCGTAGGCGGCGGTTTTGGCGTAGATGGGGCGCAGCAGGTCCAGCATCTGGATGATGCCTTTGGGGCGCAGGTCAAAGTGCTCGGCCACCAGCGCGGAGAGTTTCTCGTCAGAGACTTTGCCTGTGCCCAGGGTGTTGACCGTGATGTTCATCGGGCGGGCCACGCCAATGGCGTAAGCCACCTGGATCTGGCACTTCTCGGCCAGGCCGGCGGCCACGATGTTCTTGGCCACGTAGCGGGCGGCGTAGGCGGCCGAACGGTCCACCTTGGACGGATCCTTGCCGCTGAACGCGCCACCGCCGTGCGGGCAGGCGCCTCCGTAGGTGTCGACGATGATCTTGCGGCCAGTCAGACCGCAATCGCCCTGGGGGCCACCAATCACGAAACGGCCGGTGGGGTTGATCAGGTACTTCGTGTCCTGCAGCCATTCCTTGGGCAGCACGGGCTTGATGATTTCTTCGATGATGGCTTCGGTGAAGCTGGCCTTCATCTTCGTGGCGGACTCCGACTGGTCGGGGCTGTGCTGGGTGGACAGCACCACCGTGTCGATGCTGTGGGGTTTGCCGTCCACGTAGCGCATGGTCACCTGGCTCTTGGCGTCGGGGCGCAGGAAGGGCAGACGGCCATCCTTGCGCAACTGGGCCTGACGTTCGACCAGACGGTGGGCGTAGTAGATCGGGGCGGGCATCAGCTCAGGCGTTTCCGAGCAGGCGTAGCCGAACATCAGGCCCTGGTCGCCGGCGCCGATGTTCAGGTGGTCGTCGGACGCGTGGTCCACACCCTGGGCGATGTCATTGGACTGCTTGTCGTAGCAGACCATGACCGCGCAGCCTTTGTAGTCGATGCCGTAGTCGGTGTTGTCGTAGCCGATGCGCTTGATGGTGTCGCGTGCCACCTGGATGTAGTCCACATGCGCGTTGGTGGTGATTTCACCGGCCAGCACCACCAGACCGGTGTTGGTCAGGGTTTCGGCGGCCACGCGGCTGCGGGGGTCTTGCTGGAAGATGGCGTCCAGGATCGCGTCAGAGATCTGGTCTGCCACCTTGTCGGGGTGACCTTCAGAGACGGATTCCGAGGTGAAGAGGAAGTCGTTGGACATGAAAAAGGCTCCTGGTTTGCAGTGGTTTGTCGGCGTTGCCGACCCTGAAAACCCGGAGCCTGGCGAACGCTTTAGCAGATTTTGTGAATCGCCCTGCAAGTTGTTCAATAACTCGGCGATGGACGAATTATAAAAGATCACGGCGATCCTTCACCTTGAGGAAAATCATGTCCAATACAAGCCTATGGATATTCCCGCCCCCATCGAGAACCGCTTGATTGACCTGGAGATCAAGGCCGGGTTCACCGAAGACCTGCTCGATCAGCTCAACGCCCAGGTGTTTCGCCAGCAGCAGCAAATCGACGCGCTCATCCACGAGTTGCGCACCTTGCGTGACCGCATGCCCGAGGGCGGCGGTGGTGCCGAGGTGCGCAATTTGCGCGATGAGATTCCGCCGCACTACTGAGCCCCGCCATGTGGAGCGTGCAGGACATCCGTGAGCGTGTGCGGGCCTTGGGGGCCCGACCCAAACACGAGACGCGCGTGCTGCGCCTGTGGGCGCAGGCCTTGCCACAAGACAGCGGACGGCGTGCACTCGAGAGCTTCATGCCGTCAGCGCTTCGAGAGGCCTTGCCGCAGCTCAGTCAGGATCTGGCTGCTCTGGCCACCCTGCGCGAACAGCACCCCGCAGAAGACGGCTCGGCCCGTCTGCTCGTGGGCCTGCGGGACGGGCAAACGGTCGAGAGTGTGTTGTTGCCCCGCTATGGCCTGTGCGTGTCTTCGCAGGTCGGCTGCGCGGTGGGCTGCGTGTTTTGCATGACCGGACGCGAAGGCCTGGTGCGCCAGGTGGGCAGCGCCGAAATCGTGGCCCAGGTGGCGCTGGCCCGCACTCTGCGTCCTGTGAAAAAAGTCGTTTTTATGGGCATGGGTGAGCCTTCGCACAACCTCGATCAGGTCATGGAGGCCATCGACCTGCTGGGCACGGTGGGCAACATTGGTCACAAGAACCTGGTGTTTTCCACGGTGGGTGACGAACGCGTCTTTGAACGTCTGCCGCAGGGTCTGGTCAAGCCCGCACTGGCGCTGTCGCTGCACACGACCCGGGCCGATTTGCGTGCGCAACTGTTGCCCCGTGCTCCCCGTTGGGACCCGCAGGATTTGGTGGAGGCGGGTGAGCGCTACGCCCGCGCCACCGGCTACCCCATCCAGTACCAGTGGACACTGCTTGAAGGCGTCAACGACAGCGACGAAGAGATCGACGGCATCGTGCGGCTGCTCAAGGGCAAATACGCGCTGATGAACATGATTCCCTACAACGCCGTGCCCGACCTGCCTTATGCCCGCCCGAGTTGGGAGAAGGCGGCGACGATGGCACGCACCCTGCACCAGCGCGGCGTGCTGACCAAGCTGCGCCAGTCGGCGGGGCAGGATGTGGATGGCGGCTGTGGCCAGCTGCGTGCCCGTGAGGTGGTGAATCGGGTGCAGCGCGTGAAGATCGTGCACCAGACTGCCGCTCGGGGCTGAGTGACTGGGTCTCGGGTTGGTAACCCAAAAGAATCTCAATACGGTGTGATGTTTGAATTTATTTAATTATTAAGTGGTAAATTGAAGTCCATCGGTTGGCACCTTGAATCATGTGCCTTGCCGTTTGACTGAAAGGACCACCGTGCAAGATCAACCCCTCCTGGCAACGGCAGATCAGCCTGTGCCGCGCAATCAGAGCCGCATCCGCTTCACGGGCAGTGGTTCCGAGTTTTTCCGCATCTGGACCGTCAACCTGCTGCTGAGCCTGGTCACCCTGACCTTGTACTGGCCTTTTGCACGTGCGCGCCGATTGACGTTTTTCCACAACCACACCGAAGTGCAGGGTCATGCCCTGGGCTTTCATGGCAATCCGTGGAAGATGTTCAAGGGGCATCTGGTGCTGCTCGTGGTCGGGGGGGCTTATGCGGCCCTGTCTTACCTGTGGCCCATGTACCAATGGGTTGGATTGGCGTTGATGGCATTGGTCTGGCCTGCTTTGTGGCGAGCAGCTCTGGGCTTTCGCATGCGCAACACCAGCTGGCGTGGTGTGCGCTTTGATTTTGAAGGATCACTGCCTCAGGCCTATAAAGCCTTTTTGCCCTTGTTCTTGCCTGGCATTGCATTGAACTTGCTGCCCTTGTGGATTCAAAACGAAGCTGAATCTGTGAAGTTGCTGGGGCAGTGGACGTTGGCGATTTCAGGCCTGTTCATGTTGTTCTTTCCTTGGCTTTTGGCCAAGGTGTACCGGTTCCAGCACAACGGGTACCGTTTTGCGCAGGAGCGCAGCGCACTGGCGCTGGAGACGCCCATGTTGTACTGGTTGTTCCTGGGCATCATCGTGCTGTTCATTGTGCTGGGCGTCATCCTGATAGGGATCGGGGCATTTTTGGTCAAAGGTCTGGCCTGGAATCCGAAGATCGTGGTTCCCGTGCTCGGGGCTCTGGGCTATTTCTTGTCGTTCATCGTGGTCTACAGCCTGGCGGTGGTGAAAACCCAGAACTGGCTGTGGTCCCACACCGCCAGCGCCCATGTGCGCCTGCACAGCGATTTGTCCTTCTGGCGCTTTTTCGGATACAGCGCTCTGAACTGGCTGCTCACCCTCGTGACACTGGGCTTGTACTGGCCCTTTGCCACAGTGCGCATGACCCGCTTGCGGCTGGAGGCCATCACGGTGCAGATCGATGGGGATATCGGCTCCTGGGTGTCTCAGGTGAATCCGAGCTCGTCAGGCGTTCTGGCCGATGCATCCGGGGACTATTTCGGGCTGGACATGGGTTTGTGAACGACGGAGCGGGCACACATGCAAGATGCTTTACCCACCACCTGGTTCGATGGCCACAGCCCGCAAGGGCTGGACGTGTCTGTGACTTTGGCTCACGGGCAATTGCTGGTTCAAGGCGAGGGGGTTGAACGGACTTATGCCTTGCCCAGCGTGCGCTGGCCTGAAAAATCGCGCCACGGCCCCCGCCTGTGTGATCTGCCCGATGGCAGCAGCCTGCAGCACGCCGACCCAGCCCAATGGGACGAATGGTTCGAGCGGCAGGGCTTTTGTCCCTCCTGGGTGGTGGCCACCACCTTGAGCTGGCGGGCGGTGATGGCCTCGGTGCTGGGCATTGCGGTGATTGCTGTGGTGGCCTGGCGTTGGGGCATCCCGGCGGCCAGCGAGTGGGTGACGCCGCAAATTCCCTTGCCGCTGCAGCAGCGCATTGGCTCGCAGGCTCTTGAACAGATCCAGGGCCTTTGGCTCAAACCGACCGCCATCCGTTCTGACGAACAAGCCCGCTTGCGCGACCGGTTTGAGCAGATGACTCCAGCTGCGCAAACGCCCAAGCAAGGGCTTCACCTCCAGCCGCCTGTGCCCTGGCGATTGCATTTTTACAAAGCACCTGCGCTGGGCGCCAATGCCTTTGCCTTGCCCGGTGGCGACATGGTGCTGACCGATGGCATGGTGGAACTGCTGCGCGACCAGCCCGATGCGCTGATGGGGGTGCTGGCGCATGAGTTGGGGCATGTGGAACACCACCACGGCATGCAGATGGTGGTCAAGACCAGCCTGCTGAGTGCGCTGGTCGGGGCGGTGATCGGCGATGCGGGCAGTTTCCTGACCGCCATTCCCATGCTGTTGGCCACGCAAGGCTATTCGCGCGATGCCGAACGCGAGGCAGATGAAGCGGCCGCATTGTTTCTGCACCGCAACCATATCCACCCGCGTGTGATGGCGCTGGTGTTCGAGCGCATGCGGGCACAAGCCAAGGCCAAGACCCAGGATTCCGGCACTTCTGTGCAGGACATCCTGCCCATTGGTCTGGCCAGTCATCCTTCCGATGCGCAGCGCATCGCCTTCTTCTTGAACTGGCAGCCCTGATCAGGCTTTGCGCTTGCCGATGTGGATCAAACCACTCGACAGCGCAGTGCCCAACAGCACGATGAGGCCGCACCCCAGCATCCAGGGCGTCACTGTTTCACCCAGCAGCACCACGCCATAGACGATGGCAAACACCGGCACCATGAAGGTCACCGTGAGTGCCTTGGCCGGGCCGGTGTTTTCGATCAACTTGAAGTAGAGGATGTAGGCCACCCCGGTGCACATGATGCCCACCGCCAGCAGCGCGGCCCAGGCGTGCAGGCTCGGCAGGTGTTGCGGGTGCCACCACAGGGCGGGCAAGGCCAATGCCAGCGAGGCCCCCATCTGGCTGCCGGTGGCCGTGACCAGGGGCGGCAGGCTGGGGATGTGCTTTTTGGTGAAGCTGGCCGACAGGGCGTAGCAGACCGTCGCCCCCAGGCAGGCCAGCACCGCCCAGAACGGGGCGATCCCCGAGTCGTTGGGCTTGAACGATGCCTCACCCCCGGCCAGCAGGGCCACGCCCGCAAAGCCCAGCGCCAGGCCAAGGCTGCGCGACAGGCCGGGTCGGTCACCCAGCCACAGCCAGGCCACGATGGCGCCAAACAAGGGTACCGTGGCATTGAGGATCGAGGACAGGCCTGTGGTGATGTGCATCACGGCAAACGAGTACAGCGCAAACGGGATGCCGGAGTTGAGCACGCCCACAAAGAAGATGGGTTTCCAGTGCTGGCGCAGCAGCGGTGCGTGGCCCCGCATGCGCAGGATGGGCCACAGGAACAGCGCGGCAATCGTCACGCGCACGGCGGCGGTGGGCAGCGGGCCCAGCTCCTGGGCCGCGATGCGCATGAACAGGAACGAAGAGCCCCAGATGAGGGCCAGCAGCAAGAAGTCGCGAACCCAGGGGCGGGCAGGGGAGGTGGTCATTGAAAGAGGTCGTGGTGGCCTTCGAGCAGCAGCAGCGCACGTTTGCGCTCCAGGCCCCCGGCGTATCCGGTGAGCTGGCCTGTGCTGCCCAGCACCCGATGGCAAGGCACGATGATACTCACCGGATTGCGCCCCACCGCCGCGCCCACGGCCCTGACGGCTTGGGGATTTTTCAACTGCGTTGCCAGCTGGCCATAGCTTTGGTGAGTGCCTGCCGTAATGGCCAGCAGCGCTTGCCAGACGGATTGCTGAAAGGCTGTGCCGCGAGACAGGTCCAGTGGCAGATCGAACACGGTCCTGCGCCCGTCAAAGTAGTCCTGCAGCTGCGCCGCAGTGGCAACCAGCACCGGGTGATCCGGTGCTGGTTGCCAGCCTTCTACAACAGACGCTTGCGGGCCGTGGCGTTGTCCTTCAAACCAGACGCCACAGAGGCCGTGCTCGCTGCAGGCCAGGATGAGTTCGCCCCATGGACTGGAGGTGCGTGTGGTGAATGTACTCATGGATTTTCCGGGTCGGGATGGGAAGGGGTGGCACGCGCCCAGGCGGCCATCAGTGCGTAACTGCGGAAGGGTCGCCAGGCCTGGCCCATGTCTTCAAGCGCTTTGGTCGGGTGGGCAAGTTGGCGCACCCCGAGTGCGCTTTGCAGCGCCACGTCCTGCACTGGCCAGGCATCTTCCCAGTGCAGGGTCCGCATGGCCAGGTAGTGGGCTGTCCAGGGGCCGATGCCCGGCAGGGCCTGCAGGGCGCTCAAGGTGGAGGCAATGTCACTGCCCGGTGTCAGCTGCAGTTGACCGCTGTCGACGGCCCGCGCCAGGGCCTGGATGGCGCGCTGGCGCTGGCGCACGATACCCAGGCTGCCCATGAGGGCGGCGTTTTCCTCGCGGGCCAGGGTCGCTGCATCCGGGAAATGCCGATTCAGTTCAGGCCAGGGTGTCTGGCAGGGCTGACCCAAAGCCTGCACCAGGCGGTCGCCCAGCGTGCGGGCTGCCTTGACGGTGATCTGTTGCCCCAGCACGGCGCGCACGGCCAACTCAAAGTGGTCCAGGCCCCCCGGAATGCGGATGCCGTGGGCCTGCGGGAAGTGGTGTTCGAGCACGGCAGAGACGGCGCCCGGGTGGGCGTCCAGATCCAGCCATTGGCGCACCTGGGCCACCAGTTCGGGCAGCACCGGCAAGAGGCTGGCGCTGGCTTGCAGTTGCACATGGGGCGAATCCGGCGCCCAACCCACCACGATCCAGCCTGTCCGTGGCGCTTGCCGCGATGCCTTGGGATGCCAACGCACCGTTCTGTGCAATTGCGCCTGCATGCCTTCTCCCCTCCAGAGTTCGACACCCGGCAGCGAACGGCTTTGCAGAAAGTGCCAGAGGTGTTCGCGCTGCAAGGGCGGGCGGTAGGCCAGTCGCAGTGTCACAGGCGCATTGGGGTCGCGTGCCTTGGGGCGCAGCTGGCTGGGCGTCAACTGGTAATGCTGGGCAAAGCTGGCATTCATGCGCCGGGTGGAGCCAAAGCCACTGAGGTGGGCGATCTCGGACGCGGGCAAGGGGCTGTCGTGCAGCCACTGTTTGGCCTGCAGCAGTCGCTGGGTTTGCAGGTACTGAAAAGGAGAAACTTGCCAGTGCTTTTCAAACACACGCCGCAGGTGCCGATCGCTCACGCCTAATTGAGCGGCCAAGGCGGTCATGGACGGGGCTTTGCCACCTTGAGACAGGGCGCTGTCGAGCAGGCGGGCAGCGGCCTGCGCCAGGATGGCGCTGGCATCCGTGGTGGACCACCAACGCCGGGCCGGGGCCACCTCAGGGCGGCACTTGAGGCAAGGCCGAAAGCCCGCCGCCTCGGCCTGGGTGGGTGTTTCAAAGAAACGGCAATTTTTTTGCAAGGGCAGGCGAACCCGGCACACGGGCCGACAGTAAATGCCGGTCGAGCGCACCCCCATGAAGAACAGACCGTCAAAGCGGGCGTCCTTGTCCTGGAATGCGCGATGGCAGAGGCCCTCGTCGAGGGCTTGCCCGTGCAGGAACAGTTCCTGAGGGATGTGCATGTGGGGCATGTTAGCCTCAAAAAACGGAGACATTGGTCATTTCCGGACCTGTGGTTTCGAGCCGGTTTCGGAATGCCGGCAAGGCATTGACATCTACAATCGGTGCTCATTCTTTGTGCACAAACGGGTTCCACATGCAAGTCACTGCCGCCATCTTCAAAGCCTATGACATCCGGGGCGTTGTGCCTTCCACACTCAACGAGTCGGTGGCCGAAGGTCTGGGCAAGGCGTTTGGCTCGCGCGCCCTGGCCGAAGGCCAGCGCACGGTGGCCGTTGGCCGCGATGGCCGCCTGAGTGGCCCCAGCCTATCGGCAGCGCTCATTCGTGGTCTGGTGGCGGCAGGCGTGCGCGTCATCGACGTGGGCCTGTGCACCACACCCATGCTGTACTTTGCAGCGAACACCGCTTGTCAGAGTGGCATTCAGGTCACCGGCAGCCACAACCCCAAGGACTACAACGGCTTCAAGATGGTGCTGGCCGGGCGAGCCATTTACGGTGACGAAATCCAGGCCCTGCGCCAGACGATGGAAACCGAGTCCTGGCAACTGCAAGCGGGTGGCAGCGTCGAACACCTGGACGTGCTGGCCGATTACACGCAGCGCATCGTCGGCGATGTGAAGCTGTCGCGCCCCATGAAGGTTGTGGTCGATTCGGGCAACGGCATTGCCGGGGCGTCGGCACCGGGCATCTTCCGGGCGCTGGGCTGCGAGGTGATCGAGCTGTTCAGCGAGGTCGATGGCGAGTTCCCCAACCACCACCCCGACCCCAGCAAGCCCGAGAACCTGCAGGACCTCATCCGCACCCTGCAAAGCACCGACGCCGAGCTGGGCCTGGCCTTTGACGGCGACGGCGACCGCCTGGGCATCGTGACCAAGGACGGTCAGAACATTTACCCCGACCGCCAGATGCAGCTGTTTGCCGAAGACGTGCTCACGCGTGTGCCCGGCGGCACCATCCTGTTTGACGTCAAGTGCTCCCAGCGCCTGGCCCCGGCCATCGAGGCGGCGGGTGGCCAAGCCCTGATGTACAAGACCGGCCACTCCCTCATCAAGGCCAAGATGAAAGAAGTCGAGGCCGCAGGTGGCCAAGCCCCGCTGGGCGGCGAGATGAGTGGCCACATCTTCTTCAAGGAGCGCTGGTACGGCTTTGACGACGGTACCTACGCGGGTGCCCGTTTGCTGGAGATCGTCAGTCGCAGCCCCGACGCCAACGCGGTGCTCAACGCGCTGCCCAGCAGCTTCAGCACACCTGAGCTGAACGTGGCCTGCGCCGAGGGCGAGCCCCACACCGTGACGCGCACCTTGCAGGCCAAGGCGGCGCAGGCGTTCCCGTCGCCCGCCAAAGTGTCCGACATTGACGGCCTGCGGGTGGACTGGCCCGATGGCTTTGGCCTGATCCGCGCGTCCAACACCACGCCCGTGCTGGTGCTGCGCTTTGAAGGCCAGACCGAGGCCGCGCTGCGCCGCATCGAAGCGGCCATGCTGGCGCTGCTGCGCGAAGTCAAACCCGACGCGCAAGTGGGCGCATCGGCGCATTGATGGCATTCATGCCCGGCTTGAGCCACACGGTCTACAACCTGCTGGTGCAACTGGCGCAGCCCCTGCTGCGCCGCAAACTGGCGCGCCGTGCGGTCGCTGAGCCGGGTTATGCCGTGGCGGTGCCCGAGCGCTTTGGCCACTACACGCAGCCCCCAGAGGCGGCGTCCGAGCTGGTCTGGGTGCATGCGGTGTCGCTGGGTGAGTCGCGGGCCGCTGGCATTCTGATCCAGGCCTTGCGCGAGGCTGTGCCAGGCGTGCGCATCCTGCTCACCCACGGCACGGCCACGGGCCGCGCCGAAGGGCAGCGGCTGCTGCGTGCAGGCGATGTGCAGGTGTGGCAGCCCTGGGACACCCCCGCTGCCGTGCAGCGCTTCTTGCGGCACTTCCGGCCACGCCTGGGCTTGTTGATGGAAACCGAAGTCTGGCCCAACCTGGTGCTGAAAAGCCGCGCCGCAGGCGTGCCGCTGGCGCTGGTGAACGCCCGCATGAGCGAAAAATCCCTGCGCTCGGCCTTGCGCTGGGCCAGCCTGATGCGACCGACCTACGGTGCCCTGGCCGCCGTCTGGGCGCAGACCGAAGACGATGCCGAACGGCTGCGTGCTTTGAGTGCGACAGTGCAGGCCGTCACAGGCAACCTCAAGTTCGATGCGCAGCCCGACGCACTGCAGTGCGCGCAGGCGCAGGCCTGGCGCAACGGTTTGGCACGCCCAGTGCTCATGTTCGCCAGCAGCCGCGAGGGCGAAGAGGCCCAATGGCTGGAGGCGGTGCGTACGCTGCCAGGCGCCTCGCAGCAGGTGCAATGGCTGATCGTGCCGCGCCATCCGCAGCGGGTGGACGAGGTGGAGCGCTTGTTCACCGACGCAGGCCTCACGGTGTCGCGCCGCAGCAGGTGGTCAGCAGACGGGCCGCAAGGCGCTGCATTGCAGGCCGATGTCTGGCTGGGCGATAGCCTGGGCGAAATGGCGCTGTACTACAGCCTGGCCGATGCGGCCTTGCTGGGGGGCAGCTTTGCGCCTTTGGGCGGCCAGAACCTGATCGAGGCGGCTGCCTGTGCCTGCCCGGTATTCATGGGGCCGCACACCTTCAACTTTGCCGAAGTGGCCCAGCACGCGCAGGCCGAAGGCGCAGCCCGACGCGTGCCGGACATGGCGCAGGCGGTGCAGCAGGCTTGTAGCGCTGTCGCAGACACCGTGGCCATGCAAGGCTGGCGGACACAGGCGCTCGCGTTCACGCAGGCCCACAAAGGCGCAGCGCGGCGAGTGGCCGCGCTGGTGAAAGAGTTGTTGTAGGAGGCCCGCCCTCGGGCCGATTGTTTGTAGCGACAGGCGGTGGCCTATCGCCGCGAGGGCGCGGCTCCTGCGGTTCTCAAGGCGCCAGCAAGGCGTTGATGCTGGCCATGTCGCCTGCCTTGAGCACGCCCGCGGCCTGACGCAGCTTGAGCTGGCCGACCAGCACGTCGTAACGGGCCTTGGCCAGATCGCGCTTGGTCTGGTAGAGCTGGCTCTGGCTGTTGAGCACATCGATGTTGATGCGCACACCCACCTGGTAGCCGAGCTTGTTGGCATCGAGCGCCACCTGGCTGGAGCTCTCAGCCGCTTCGTAGGCCTTGACCTGGCCGAGACCCGACTGCAGGCCCAGGAATGCGGTGCGCGTGGCCTGTGCCACCTGACGCTGTGCGCCTTCCAGGTCCATGCGGGCTTTTTCTTCGAGCGCCACGGTTTCACGCAGACGGTTCTGGGTGGCGGTGCCCGCAAACAGCGGCAAAGTCGCAGTGATGCCCGCGCTCTTGACCGTGTTCTGGGTGAAGTTCACGCCGCCAGCCAAGGCACCGATGCTGGTGCCGTTCAGGTTTTTCTGCACGTTGTAACCCAGGGTCAGATCGACGGTGGGCTTGTGGCCCGCCATGGCTTTTTCCGATTCGAGTTTGGCAATGTCCAGGTTGGCTCGTGCCAGCTGGATCGCCGGGTGCGCCTGCTCGCTTTGTGCAATCCAGCCGTCCACGCCTTGGCCGTCCACCGCAGGCAGCGCCGCATTGGGCTTGATGCGCAAAGGCGAGAGGGTGCCTTTGCCGACCAGCAATTCCAGGGCCACTTGTTTGACGCGCACATCGTTGTCGGCGGCGATTTCCTGGGCGATCACCAGGTCATATCGGGCCTGCGCTTCGCGGGTGTCGGTGATGGTGGCTGTGCCCACTTCAAAATTGCGCTTGGCACTGGCCAACTGTTCGGCCACGGCTTTTTTCTGGGCCTGCACAAAAGTCAGACTGTCTTGTGAGGCCAGCACATCAAAGTAGGCCTGACTGACACGCACGATCAAGTCCTGCTCCGCTTGCGACAAAGCCGCTTCTGCCAGGTCAAGCCCTTTCTGGCTCTGGCGGTAGGTGGCCAGGTTGGCCGGACGGTACAAGGGCTGAGTGGCATTGAGGCCACCGCTTTGCGTGGTGAAGGTCCGGTCCTGTGTATAGGCGGCCACGGCGGGGGAACTGTGACCTTCCAGCTGGCTGCGGGTGGCTCCCCCGGTCAGTGCAATTTGCGGCAGCAACTGTGCCTTGCCCTGATCGGCTTTGGCCAGGTTGGCGTCGTACTGCGACTTGGCCGACTGGTAGCTGGCGTCATAGCCCTTGGCCATGTTGTACAAGTCGACCAGACTTTGGGCCTGGCTGGCGCCTGCAAAGGCGAGTGACAGCAACAGACTCAGGGGCAGTTGGCGAAACAGGGATGAAGGACGGGACAGCTGCATGGACATCTTTCGTGAAAGCCGGAAAAGCAAAGCTCAATAAACGGGAATGTGGGGATCGACCTGGGCCGACCAGGCATGGATGCCGCCTGCGATGTTCACCACGTCGTAGCCGTGACCGGCCAGAAAGTGCGCCACCTGCATGCTGCGGCTTCCGTGGTGGCACAGGCAGGCAATGGGGCGGCTGCGGTCCAGTTCGTGCAAGCGTGCCGGAATGCTTTGCATGGGCATGTGCACCAGGTCCAGCTCAGGCGCTGTGGCGCTGGCCGTTTGCAGTTCCCAGCCTTCGCGCACGTCCAGCAGCACAGGACGCTGCGTTTGTGCGCTGGCCCACGGTGCCACCTGTAAAGGCGTGATTTGCTGCATGGATCAGAACGCGAAGCGCGAAGGTTCGGCAAAGCCGGCCAGACGTGCCGCGTTCACATCCCAGGGCTGGGTGGTGGTGAAGGCTGTTTCGCTGGTGCGGGTCACGACGGTGGCACGCATCATGGGCTCATCCCCCACGATGGCGACCAGGCGACCGCCCACCTTGAGTTGGGCCAGCAAGGTTTGCGGCACTTGTGCCACAGAGCCCGACAGCAGGATGGCGTCAAAAGGGCCGTCAGCGGCAGCGCCCTGGCTGCCATCGGCGTTGCGCACTGTGACGTTGTTGAAACCGGCTTTGTACAGGTTCTTCTGGGCTTGTGTGGCCAGGCCTGCGTCGCTTTCAAGACTCAGCACGCTGGCGGCCTGGTGGGCCAGCAAGGCGGCCATGAAGCCCGAGCCGGTGCCCACTTCCAGGACTTTGTCGGTTTTTTGCAGGGCCAGATCCTGCAGCAGACGCGCTTGCACGCGAGGGGCCAGCATGACCTGACCGTTGCCCAGCGGAATTTCCATGTCGACAAAGGCCAGAGCCTTGTGGGCCAGCGGCACAAAGTCTTCGCGGCGAACGACAGACAACAGTTCCAGCACCTGCGGGTCCAGGACTTCCCAGGGGCGGATTTGCTGTTCGATCATGTTGAAGCGGGCTTGGTTCAGGTCCATGTGTGACTCCGAAAGTGAGGTTGAGCAGTTGGCGGTAATTTTACCGGGTGGTCCCGGCGTCAGGCTGACCGGCAGACGCCGGGGCAGCGCCCAGTCCGGCTTTGCGGCGCAACCATTGCGCCAGATCATCCATGTAGCAGTAAACGACGGGCACGACCACCAGGGTGAGCAGCGACGAGGTGATGACCCCACCGATCACCGCCTGGCCCATGGGCGCGCGTTGCTCGGAGCCTTCGGTCAGGGCGAACGCCAGCGGCACCATGCCGAAAATCATGGCCAGGGTAGTCATCAGGATAGGGCGCAGCCGCACCTTGGCCGCCAGCAGCAGGGCCTGGCTACGCTCCATGCCGTCCTCCCTGGCCCGGATCGCGAAGTCCACCAGCAAGATGGCGTTTTTGGTCACCAGACCCATCAGCATGATCACGCCGATGATCGAGAACATCGACAGGGTGGAGCGGAAAGCCATCAGAGCCAGCACCACACCGATCAGGGTCAGCGGCAGTGCCGTCATCAGGGCCAGCGGTTGCAGGAAGCTCTTGAACTGGCTGGCCAGGATCATGTAAATGAAGATCACGGCCATGGCCAGCGCCGACAAGGCGTAGCCAAAGGACTCGGCCATGTTCTTGGTGGAGCCGCCGAACTGGTAGCGGTAGCCTGGGGGCAACTGCATGCTGTCCATCACTTTGCGGATGTCGCCTGAAACCTCGCCCGCTGCCCGGTCGTAGGCGTTGGCATTGATGGCGACTTCTCGCATGAGGTCGCGGCGGTTGATCTGGTTGGATCCGGTGGACTCGCTGACCTTGGCGACCTGGCCCAGGCGGACAATGCGCTGGGCACCATCGGTGGGCGATGTCACAGTGAATGGCAGTCGCTCCAGGTCCTGCGGGGCGTTGCGGCTTTCAGGGGCCAGACGCACATTGACGTCGTAGGTCTGGTCGTCGGGCGCACGCCAGTTGCCCACCGTTTGTCCCGCCACCAGGGTGCGCAGAGGGCCTGCCAGCTGGCCCGTACCCAAGCCCAGGTCAGCGGCCGAGGCGCGTTGCACCTCGACACGCAAAGTGGGTTTGCTGTCTTTCACGCTGGAGTCCAGGTCCACCAGACCCGGGATGCCGCGGACCTTGTCCATGGCCTGGCGGGCCAGTCGTTCGAGTTCGCGCTGGTCCGGGCCTTGCAGGGAAAACTCGATCTGTTTATTGCCACCGACCGAATCCAGCAAACCGGCGTGCGTGACCGTGATGCCCGGCACGCTGGCCAGCCGATGGCGCAGGGTGGCAGACATCTGGTCCACACTTCGGCTGCGCGCCTTGCGGTCGATCAGGCGCACATAAATGCTGGCGTTGTTCTTGCCCAGCGCGTTGCCTGTGTTCAGCGTGGCGAGGGTGTAACGGACCTCGGGGAACTCCCGGATGATGGCTTCCACCTGGCGTGCCTTGGCTTCTGTCGCTTCGATCGAGCTGCCCACCGGGGTCTGGAAATTGACATAGGTTTCCGAGAAGTCGGCCTTGGGCACGAACTCGGTGCCCACAAAGCGGACCATGAAAATGCTCAGTGCAAAGATGCCCACCGCCAGCAGCACGGTCTTGCGCTTGTGCGCCAGCGACCAGGCGAGGATCGTCTGGTAAGCCTCGGCCAGCCGCTCGGTCGACTGGTCAAACCAGTGGGTGACACGGCCAATGGTCTTGTCATACCAGGTGACCGGAGTGTGGTGCTTGCCGTGGGCTTCGATGCTCGGGTCGTGCCAGATGCTGGAGAGCATCGGGTCGAGCGTGAAGCTCACGAACATCGAGATCATCACGGCGGCCACGATGGTGATGCCGAACTCGTGGAAGAACTTGCCGATGATGCCTTCCATGAAACCGATGGGCAGGAACACGGCCACGATGGACAAGGTGGTGGCCAGCACGGCCAGACCGATTTCCTCGGTGCCATCCATGGAGGCGTTCCAGGCGTTCTTGCCCATCTGCACATGGCGCACGATGTTTTCGCGCACCACGATGGCGTCGTCGATCAAAAGGCCCACGCACAGGCTGAGCGCCATCAGTGTGACCATGTTGATGGTGAAGCCGAACATCTGCATGAACATGAAGGTGCCGATCAGCGAGATCGGCAAGGTCAGGCCTGTGATGACGGTGGAGCGCCAGGAGTTGAGGAACAGGAACACGATCAGCACCGTCAGGATGGCCCCTTCGATCAGGGTGCGGCGCACGTTGTCCACGGCCACCCGAATCGGGCGAGAGCCATCGGCGATGGGCTCCAGGCGAATGCCCGGGGGCACTTGTCCCTTCATCTCGGCCAGGGTCTTGACCAGCCCGTCGATGACCTCGATGGTGTTTTCATCCTGCGCCTTCTGGATGGCCAGCAGCAAGGTGCGCTGGCCGTTGTAGAGGGCGAGGGTGTCGATTTCCTGAGCACCATCCTGAACGCGTGCCACCTGGGACAAGCGGATGGAGGTGCTGCCCTTGCGGGCCACGATGATCTGGCCAAAGTCCTCGGGCCTGAGCATGCGCGACTCGACCTGCACCATGCGCTCTTGCTCGAGCGAACGGATGGCACCCACGGGCAAGTCCTGGTTTTCGTTGCGCACCGCGTTGACGATCTGGTCGGCGGTCACGCCCAGCGCTTCCATGGCCGCGGGTTGCAGGTACAGGTTGATTTCGCGGCGGGTGCCACCGACCAGCGTGACCGAGCCCACGCCACGCACGTTTTCAAGCCGTTTTTTCAGCACCTGCTCTGACCAGTTGGTCAGCTCCACATCGCTCGGGGCTTTGCCCTTGACGGCTTCGGGCACCACAGCCAGCGACCAGATCGAACGGGCCGAAGGGTCAAAGCGCAAGACGCGGGGCTCTTTCACCTCGGTGCGCAGGTTGGGGCGGATGGACGCCACTTTTTCCCGCACGTCTTCGGCCGCCTTGCGACCGTCGATGTGCAGCTGGAACTCGATCACCACGACCGACTGGTTTTCGTAGCTGCGCGACGTCAGGGCGTTGATGCCCGCGATCGAGTTGACGCCTTCTTCGATCTTTTTGGAGACTTCACTCTCCACGATCTCGGGCGAAGCACCCGGGTATTCGGTGCTGATCACCACCACCGGAAAGTCGATGTTGGGGAACTGGTCGACTTTGAGGCGCTGGTAGGCAAACAGGCCCAGCACCACCAGAGCCAGCATGACCATGGTGGCAAAAACGGGGTTTTTCAGACTGACGCGGGTGAACCACATGGATCGGTCCTCGCTTCAGCGCACGCCGGCGGTGAACTTCACCCGGGTGCCTTCTCGCACGGCACCCGCGCTGCCAGCCAGCACCTTGGTGCCCTCAGTCACACCTTGAACTTCCACCCAGGTCAGGGTGTTGTTCCGAACGGTCTTTTCGGTGCGCGCCCCGGTCTGCACGTTCATGTGCTTGATCTGCTCGCCCTCAATGACCTGGACATAGGGCAGAGGCTTGTCGGTGCGTACGCTCGACAGCGGCACCGTCAGCGCCTGGATGCTGCGTGTGCCCAGGCTGCCTTCGGCAAACAGGCCCTGGCGCAAGCCATCACCGCCGGTCACGCCCAGGTACACCAGCACGCTGCGGCTGCCCGCCTGAGCGCTCGGGTTGATGCGCAGCACCCTGGCTTGCACGGGTTCTTCCAGCCCTTCGACCTTGAGCTGGGCTTTCATGCCCACGCGAATCTGGCTGGCGTCGGCAGGGGCGACGGCCGCTTCAATTTCGAGTTGCGAGAGGTTGACGATCTCGACAATGCGCCCGTCCAGCGCCATGCGCTCGCCCGGTTGGGCCAGGCGTTGTGAAATCTGCCCGCCAATGGGTGCCCGGATGATCGAGTCGTCCATGGCCTTGCGCGCCACATCCAGCCCGGCCACAGCGGCCATGTGGGTGGCCTTGGCGCCGTTGAGGCTGGAGAGCGAGGTTTGCAGCGCCGTTTGCGAGATGAAGCCTTGATCCACCAGCGATTTGTTGTTGTCGTATTGCTTCTGGGCGATCTCGACCTGGGACTGCGCCGCATCGGCCTGCAGCTTGGCCTGGCGTTCACGGGCCTGGTATTCGACCGGGTCAATCCGTGCGATCACCTGACCGGCTTTCACCAGGTCGCCTTCGCGCACGAGCAGGTCCATCAATTCTCCCACCACACGGGCCTTGACGAGGGCCGTCTGGCTGGCCTTGAGCGTGCCGGAAATGGGCAGACCCACGGTCATGTCCATTTTCTGAACCGCGATGACTTCACCTGCACTCAACTCGATCAGCGAACCCGCAGCCGCCGCTGCAGGGGCTGGGGTGGTCGCGGCCTTGCGCTGGCTGGCCCAGCGGGCGCCGCCTGCAATCAGAACAGCGGCGGCCACGCCAGAGAGGATCCAGAGGGTCGAACGTTTCATGGTGATTCAGTCTGTGAGAGTCCACGCACCAGCAGTTGGGCGTGTTGGGAGATGAAGGCTTCGGGGTCGATCTGCTCGGTCTGCGGGCAGCAAGGGCCCATCGAGTGCTTCCACATGATCAGAAAGAGCAGCGGCGTGATGACCGAATGCACGGCCAGATCGAGATGGATGGCGCGGAACTCGCTGCGGTCCATGCCCCGTTGCAGAACGGCACGCACCATGGCATGCCCGGGGGAGATGACTTCTTCCTGGAAGAAGCGGGCGAGATCGGGAAAATTGTTGGCTTCGCTCATGATGAGCTTGGAGATGCCCGATGCCTTGGTGGCGCCGTAACGTCGCCACCATTCGAGCATCAAAAATTCGAGCAACTCGCCGGAGCTGCCTTCGAAGCGGGCAATTTCTTCGGCGCCCTCGGTCTGGTGCCTGACCAGGTTCTCGCGCACCACGGCTTTGAACAGTTCTTCTTTGGTGGGGAAGTACAGGAACAAGGTGCCTTTGGACACGCCTGCACGCAAGGCCACCTCTTCGACGCGGGTTGCGGCAAAGCCTTTTTCCACGAACAGATCCAGCGCCGCTTCCAACAGTTCGCCAGGGCGGGCTTCTTTGCGGCGTTCGCGTTTGTGAGGGGTGTTCAGGTCGGGCAAGGCCGGAAATTGGTTAATGACTAGATGGTTATTAATGTATGCGCAGGCTGGCCATGCGTCAAGACCGGCTGTGTGAATGACCGGTAAAGAAAAAGGGGCCGAAGCCCCTTGGGTTGTGCAACGAACAGAGCCATCCGGTGTCCGGCCCGTCAGCCAGGCCAGTCGACAGAGGTCCTGTTACAGCGTCAGTTCGAGAACGCCGCAATCCCGGTGATGGCCCGGCCCAGGATCAGGGCATGCACATCGTGGGTGCCTTCGTAGGTGTTGACCACTTCCAGGTTGACCAGGTGGCGGGCCACGCCGTATTCGGCGCTGATGCCGTTGCCGCCCATCATGTCGCGCGCCAGGCGGGCGATGTCGAGCGCCTTGCCGCAGCTGTTGCGCTTGAGGATGGAGGTGAGGTCGACCGATGCGGTGCCTTCGTCTTTCATGCGGCCCAGGCGCAGGCAGCCTTGCAGGCCCAGGCTGATCTCGGTCAGCATGTCGGCCAGCTTCTTCTGGATCAGCTGGTTGGCGGCCAAGGGACGGCCAAATTGCTGGCGGTCCATCACGTACTGGCGGGCACGGAAGAAGCAGTCTTCGGCCGCCCCCAGTGCACCCCAGGCGATGCCGTAGCGGGCGCTGTTGAGGCAAGTGAAGGGGCCTTTCAAGCCACGCACTTCGGGGAAAGCGTTTTCTTCGGGCACAAACACCTCGTCCATGACGATCTCGCCGGTGATCGAGGCGCGCAGGCCGACCTTGCCGTGCACGGCCGGGGCGGACAGGCCTTTCCAGCCTTTTTCGAGAATGAAGCCGCGGATCTGGCCGCCGTCGTCCTTGGCCCAGACCACGAACACGTCGGCGATGGGGCTGTTTGTGATCCACATCTTGGCGCCGCTCAGTGAGTAGCCGCCGGGCACTTTCTTGGCGCGGGTGATCATGCTGCCGGGGTCGGAGCCGTGGTTGGGCTCGGTCAGGCCAAAGCAGCCGACCCATTCGCCACGGGCCAGTTTGGGCAGGTATTTCTGCTTTTGCGCTTCGGTGCCGAATTCGTTGATCGGCACCATCACCAGCGACGACTGCACGCTCATCATGGAGCGGTAGCCCGAGTCCACGCGCTCGACTTCGCGGGCGACCAGGCCGTAGCAGACGTAGTTGAGGCCTGCGCCGCCGTACTGCTCAGGGATGGTGGCGCCCAACAGGCCCAGCTCGCCCATTTCGGAGAAGATGGCGCGGTCGGTGGTTTCATTCAGGAAGGCGTCTTTCACGCGGGGCAGCAGGCGCTCCTGGCAGTAGGCGCGGGCGGCTTCGCTGACCTGGCGCTCATCCTCGGTGAGTTGCTCTGCCAGGTGAAAGGGGTCTTCCCAGTTGAAGGTGTTCTTGCTGGTGGCCATGGGGGTGTCTCCGTGAAAAAAGTCCTGGCCCCGATTGTCAGGGCGGCATGAATAGCTGTCTAATATTGATTATGGATTCATCAATATGATTTTTTAATACATGGAATTCCGTCACCTGCGTTATTTTCTGGCCCTGGCCGAAGAGCTGCACTTTGGCCGAGCGGCCCAGCGGCTGTCGATCTCGCAGCCGCCTTTGTCGCTCAACATCCAGCAGCTCGAAGCCTCTGTCGGGGCGCAGCTGTTCACCCGCAACAGCCGGGGCGTGCAGCTCACGGCTGCGGGCCAGGCCTTTGTGCCCGCCGCCCGCGCCCTGCTGGCACAGGCGAGCGATGCCGCCCGCGAAGCGCGGGAGGTGGCCGAGGGGCAGTCGGGCGAGCTGCACATCGGCTTTGCCGGGACCATGCTGTACTGCGGCCTGCCGCAACTGCTGAGCCGGTTTCAGGCCAGCCACCCGCGCCTGAAGCTGGTGCTGCTGGAACTCAGTTCCAGCGAGCAGCTGTCCGAGTTGGTGCGCGATCGGCTGGACGTTGGTTTTGTCCACACCCCGCGGGTGCCGCCGGGGTTTGAGCAAGTGCTGGTGGTCAGCCAGCCGCTGGTGGCTTGTCTGCCCCAGGCGCACCCCCTGGCACAAGCCGCTGTGGTCGGACTGGACCAGTTGCGGGACGAGTCGCTGGTGGTGGTGTCGCGCACGGTGTCGCCCGATTACCACGCCCGCATCCTGAGCGAGTGTGAGCAGGCGGGCTGGTTGTCCCCGGCAGTGCACGAGCTGCGCCACTGGCTGAGTGTGGTGTCGCTGGTGTCGCAGGGCCTGGGTGTGGCGCTGGTGCCGCAGGCCTTGCAAAAGTCGGCCCTGGCCGGGGTGGCCTTTGTGCCGCTTGCCCAGGCCGATGTGCGCTACGACACGCGCTGCCTGTGGCGCAGTGGCCGTGACCAGATGGCGCTCAAGGATTTCGTGCAGGCGGTCAGCATCGATTTCGCACCCGCCGGATAATCGCCAGCTCCACAACACAGGGGATGACATGACCGACACATTGGTGCTGGGCGGCGGCTGCTTTTGGTGCACCGAGGCGGTGTACGTGCAGGTGCATGGCGTGAGCGATGTCGAGTCCGGTTACAGCAACGGCCATGTCCTGAACCCCACTTATGAGCAGGTGTGTACCGGGACCACAGGGCACAACGAGGTGGTCAAGCTGGTCTATGACCCGGCGCAGGTCAGCACCCGCGAGCTGCTCGAAATCTTCTTTGTCATCCACGACCCCACCACGCTCAACCGTCAGGGGCACGATGTGGGCACGCAGTACCGCAGTGGCATTTACTTCACCACACCCGAACAGCAGCAGGTGGCGCAGACGCTGATCGCCGAGCTGAACGAGGCCCATGCGTATGGACAGCCCATCGTGACCGAGGTGCTGCCGCTGGCCAACTACAGCGCTGCTGAGGCCTACCACCAGGACTTTTTCGAGCGCAACCCGCACCAGGGCTACTGCCTGGCGGTGGCCGCGCCCAAGGTGGCCAAGTTCCGCAAGACCTTTGCGCGCCTGGTGCGTGACTGAAGCCGGTGCAGCAGTTCACCGTCCTGTCATCGTTTTGATGTTCCAATGGCGCTGATGTCTTTCCGCCGTTCACTTCTCCCACCAGCGCGCTGGCGTGCCGCATCGACCCTGTGGCTGGTCGTGGCGCTGCTGTGGGCGCCCATCTGGGGGCAGTGGCACGGCATCGCGCACCAGGTGCGGCAGGCAGTGGCCGCGCCAGCGGCTACAGCGCCGGTGGCAGGCGACATGGACGAAGGCCACGCACAGGGCTCGGCGCTGTGCCAGGTGCTGGACCATTTGGGCCACGCCAATGCCCTGAGCGCCTGGCCGGTGCTGGCCAGCCTTTTGCTGCTGCCGGCATTCGCGCCTGCTGTGGTGGCATTGCCTGCAGTGGCCTTGTGGCCCTGCAGGACACCCCAGGCCAGAGCCCCCCCAGCCCGGACTTGAAACACCGACCGCTGCCCGAATGACCTTGGCCTCCAGCCAGGGCTTCAGGCGAGTTCCTGTTTTTTCAAGTCCAGACCATGCATTCCTTTTTCAAATTGTCGGCCTTGGCATGGGCGTGCGCCCTGTGCTCGGCCATGGCCCAAACCTCGCCCGCTGAAATCATCATCACCGGCAACCCGTTGGGGCGCGAGCAAACCTCGGTGCCGGCCAGCGCCCTGGGACGCAGTGACCTGATCGAGCGCGGGCAAAGCACCTTGGGCGAGACCCTGAGCGGCTTGCCCGGCGTGTCAAGCACGTACTTTGGTCCCAACGCCAGCCGCCCCATCATCCGCGGGCTGGACGGGGACCGCATCCGGGTGCTGAACAACAGCGCTTCCAGCGTGGATGTGTCGGCCCTGAGCTTTGACCATGCCGTGCCGCTCGATGTGTTGTCGACCGAGCGCATCGAGGTCCTGCGCGGCCCGGCCGCCTTGCAGTACGGTGGCAGCGCCGTGGGCGGTGTGGTCAACGTGATCGACAACCGCATCCCGCGAGAGCCTTTGTCAGGTTTATTGGGCAAGGCACAGGTGCAGGTGGGCACGGGCAACGATGAGCGCAGCGTGGCAGGCTTGCTGGAGTCGGGCAACGAGCGTTGGGCCTGGCATGTGGACGGTTTTGACCGCCACACAGGTGATGTGCGTGTGCCGGTGTCCCTGGCCTGCGACAAGACGGGCGAGACGCGCTACGCGCAGCGCATTTGCAACTCGGCCAGCCAGTCGCGGGGCGGGGCCATCGGGGCCAGCACCTTCTGGGACGGTGGTTATCTCGGCGCATCGGTCAACACCTACCAAAGCAACTACGGCACCGTGGCCGAAGACCAAGTCACGATCGGCATGAAGACCACCCGCTATGCGCTCGAAGGCCAGGTGCGGCGCTTGCCCGGCTGGTTCGACAGCGTCAAAGCCCGTGTGAGCCACACCGAGTACCAGCACACCGAATTTGACAACGGTGCGCCGGGCACCGTGTTTGCCAACCAGGGGCAGGATCTGCGCATCGAGGCGCGTCACCGCACTCTGGCCGGTTGGCAGGGCATGGTGGGTGTGCAGGTGGAGTCGGGGCGTTTTTCAGCGGTGGGTGATGAAGCCTTTGCCCCGTTCAGCCAGACCCGCAGCCAGGCGGTGTTTGTGAACGAAGCCTTGCCGACCGACTGGGGGCAGTTCAACATGGGGGCCCGTTGGGAGTCGGTGCGGGTGGCGTCGTTGGGCAACCCGTCTGTGAACCGTTTTGAGGTGGGCTCGCGTGCGTTTGCGCCCTGGAGTCTGGCCGCTGGTGCGGTATTCAATCTCTCGCCCACGTGGCACTGGACGGGCAACGCCGCCATGACGCAACGGGCGCCCAAAGACTACGAGCTGTTTGCCAATGGCCCGCACCTGGCCACGCATGCATGGGAAATTGGCTCCAGCCAGCTGGGCTTGGAGAAATCCAAAAGCCTGGACACGGGGCTGGCGTGGACATCAGGCCCCCACCGCATGAGCGTCACCGCCTTTGCCAGCGATTTCTCCAATTACATCGGCCTGCTCGCCACGGGGCAGATGCAAGGCGGTTTGCCTGTGCAAACTTACCAAGGGGTGAGCGCCAGTTTTCGCGGACTGGAGGCCAGCGGCCGCCAACGCCTGTGGCAGCACACGTCCACGCTGGACCTGGACTGGCGTGCCGACAGCGTGCGCGCCACCAACGACAGCACGGGCGAGCCACTGCCCCGCATTGCGCCGATGCGGCTGGGCGCCACACTGGCCTATGCCCAAGGCCCCTGGAGCGCCAAGCTCGGTGCGGACTGGCACGCGGCGCAAAACCGCATGCCCACGGGCAGTGTGGCCACAGGTGCTTACACCCTGGTCAACGCCAGCGTGTCCTACCGCCAAAAGCAAGAGGGCCGAGTGCTGGACTGGTTTGCCCGCCTCGACAACCTGACCGACCAGCTGGCCTACAGCGCCACCTCGATCCTGACAAGCACCGCGTTTGGCAAGTCACCCTTGCCGGGGCGCAGCCTCAAGCTGGGGGTACAGGTGGGTTTTTGAGCGCCCATCCGGGCCTGCGGTGCGGTCCTCTACGTGGTTCCCACCGCAGGGCCTGATGTGCGGGCCGGGATAATCCCCGGCATGAACCTTGACCATCCCGTTTTGTCCTCGCTGCTGCCGGTGGTGGTGCTGATCTTCATCGGTTATGTGGCCGGACGTGCGCGGCTGGTGCGCGGCGAATCGGTGCGGGACTTGTCGAACCTGGTGTTCCTTGTGCTGACGCAGGCGCTGCTGTTTCGCACCATGGCCAACTCGCATGTGGAACAGCTCGACTTCCGCCCGGTGATGCAGTATTTCCTGGTGGCCAGCGTGCTGTTTTTTGCCATGTTGCTGGTGTATGGCAGCAACAGCCGCGCCTCGGTCATGGCGCTGGCAGGCATTTTCAGCAACACCTTGATGATCGGTGTTCCGCTGGTCGGCCTGGCTTATGGACAGGCCGGGCAGGTGCTCTTGTTCACCTTGATCTCGCTGCATGCGCTCATCTTGCTCAGCCTGGCCACGCTGGTGCTGGAGCTGCAGGTGGCGCATGAGCAGGCCGCGCAGTCGGGTGATGTGCGTCCGGTCTGGCGCACGGTGGGCTCTGCGGTGCGCAATGCCATCGTCCACCCAGTCCCGCTGCCCATCCTGGCGGGCATTGCCTATTCGTTCACCGGCTGGGGCCTGCACCCTGTGATCGACAAACCGCTGGTGTTGCTGGGCAATGCCTTCGGGCCGGTGGCACTGGTGCTGGTGGGCATCACCTTGTCGCAGACGGCGGTGGGCCAGCAATGGAAGACAGCCTTGAGACTGTCGCTGGTCAAGACGGTGGTTCACCCGGCCCTGATGGCAGCGGTGGGTTGGTTGCTGGGCCTGCGTGGCCTTCAGCTGGGCGTGATGGTGCTGGCCGCTGCGCTGCCGATCGGTGCCAATGTGTTCCTGTTTTCCCAGCGTTACCGCAAGGAAGAAGAGATGGTCACGGCCGCAGTGGGGGTGTCGACGGCGGTGGCCTTGTTCAGCATCACGCTGGTGCTGGCTTTGCTGCCTTTGCTGCCTGCCTGATCAAGGCGCGAGGCGCTCGCGCAGCCACTGGCCACTGTCCTGGCGGTAGCGCAGGCGGTCGTGCAGGCGGCTCTTGCGGCCCTGCCAGAATTCCCAACGCTCGGGCACCAGACGGTAGCCGCCCCAGTGTGCAGGGCGAGGCGGTTGCAGCAGGAATTGCGCCGCGTATTTGGCGGCGTTGGTGACCAGCACAGTGCGGCTGTCGATCACCTGGCTTTGCGGTGAAGCCCAGGCGCCGATGCGCGAGTCCAGCGGGCGGCTGTTGAAATAGGCATCGCTTTCGGCGTCGCTGACTTTTTCGACCCGGCCTTCGATGCGCACCACGCGTTCGAGCTCCACCCAATGGAACTGGAGCGCTGCGTAAGGGTTGCCGGCCAGCTCCTGGCCCTTGCGGCTGTCGTAGTTGGTGTACCAGACGATGCCACGGGCGTCATAGCCCTTGATGAGCACCACCCGGGTGCTGGGGCGCAGGTCGCTGCCCACCGTGGCCACGGTCATCGCATTGGGCTCGGGCACCTCGGCCGAGATGGCTTCCTGCAACCACTGGTCAAATTGCTGCAGCGGATCGGCACGCGAGGCCTGCTCGTTCAGTTCGGCTTTTTCGTAGCTTTTGCGAAGGTCGGCGATGTTCATGATGCAAGTATAGGCAGAGGCTGCGGTTGCCAAGAGGAGTGAGGTTCGCGCTGCATCGGTGTGCTGGCGCACTGTCAGCGGCGCGCCAAGTCCGGCCATTACAATGGGCCGCACATTTTTCGGAGAAAACTGACATGTCCAATCAAGATGACAACCAAGCTGTGGTGTGGGCCGTTCTGGTCGCCGTGATCGTTCTGGCCGTGGGCCTCACCATTGGGGTGGGTGTGGCCAAGAGCAAAAAGCACGCGGCCGCTGCACCTGTGGCCGCTGCACCAGCAGAGGCGGCTTCTGCAGCAGCTTCGGCGCCTGCTGCACCGGCTTCCGAGGCTTCGGCTGCCAAGTGATTCGGTCCTGCTGAATGAAAAAACCCGCTTCGGCGGGTTTTTTCATGTTGGGCGGCGCTTAACTTGCGCTTGGGCACCTTTGAAGGGCAAGTGCGGCTGGTGCCAGGCCATGGATCAAGGCCGTGGGTCGGGCCAGCCCGGACCAGCCCAAAAGGTCGGCGGGCTGCCCGTGCTGTTGGGTGACCTCAGATGTGCTGGTTGAGTGTGAAGCCAATTTCGCCGTTGGCCAGGGTGTTGCCAGTGCGGATGGCTTGCGCCAGCTCGGCCTTCACCTGTTCACGGGTCTTGCCTTGCGCAGCAGGCTGGGCGGGATAGCGGCCGGGGTTGAGCTGGTTGAGCTTGAGGCCACTTTGGCCGTCGGCCAGGATGTTGCCCGTGCGGATGGCTTCAGCCAGTTCGCTTTGGACCTGCTCACGTGTTTTGCCTTGGGCAGCGGATTGGGTCGCAGGGTAGAGGCCTGGGGACAGTTCATTGGCTTTCAGGCCTGCTTCACCGTTGGCCAGGATGTTGCCTGTGCGGATGGCTTCGGCCAGTTCGGCCTGAACCTGCTCGCGGGTTTTGGCAACAGAGGCGTCGGCTGCGAGGGCATGGCCCGTGGTCAGAGCGGCGAGGGCGAGGGTGATGGCGGAGAGAGAGTAGCGGTTCATGATCAGGTTTCCTTGAAAGTTTGAAAAACGGTCTGCCTGTCGGATTGACGGGGCTTTGACCTGATCGGTGAAGCGTTGGTTGAAAGCGCTGCATCGATGGGTTGAACTGTAAAATTTCTAATTGAGTAAAAAAACAACCAAAAATACATTGGGTTGTTTCTGTATTGGAAATAATCAAGGGGTTGAAATCCCGTTCTGGAGTTCGTCATGGACCGTTTGCTGTCAATGCGCGTGTTTGAGCGCGTGGTGGATGAGGGGGGCTTCGCGGCCGCTGCGCGTGCGTTGAACATGTCGGCACCGGTGGTGACGCGGTTGGTGGCGGATCTTGAAGAGCACCTTGGCGCCCGTTTGCTGCAGAGATCCACGCGTCGCTTGTCGCTGACCGAGGCTGGCCAGCAGTACCTTGGCCGTGTGCGCAACATCCTGCAGGACATCCATGAGGCCGATGCTGCGGCCAGCGCCCAGACCTCGGAACTGGCAGGCCTGCTGCGCCTGCATGCGCCGCCGGTTTTGGCCAGCTACGTCATTTCGCCGCTGCTGGCGGAGTTTCGCCAGCGCTACCCGAAGATCCATGTGGAGCTTGAAGTCGAGACTTTGCGCGAGCCGCCCATCGAAGACTTTGACATCACGCTGCTGGGCACGGACGAGGGTTTTGATGCGGATGTGATTGCACGCAAGGTGATCGAATCCGAAGCCATCCTGGTGGCTGCGCCGGAGTATGTGAAGAACAAAGGCCTTCCGCTCAAGCCTGAAGAGTTGGTGCAGCACGATTGCCTGCGTCTGAAAATGCCAGGTGTCAGATCGCGGTTGTGGCGCATGTGGTGCCCGGAAAACCCCGGCCAACCCATCGAAATCGACATCCAGCCGGTGCTGCTGGCCAACCACACGGACAGCCTGTTGCGAGCCGCTCTGGACGGTGCGGGCATCACTTCGGTGGCGGTCGATGTGGTGGCGCCTTACCTCACAAAGGGGGAGCTGGTGCGTGTGCTTGCGCCCTGGATCACCGGTCGTCTGGTCATCTACGCAGCGGTACCGAGCCGCAAATTCATTCCACAGCGTACCCGTGTATTCCTGGATTTCCTGATGGACGAAACACGTCAGCAAAAAGCCAGGGCCATGGCGGCCTGCGCAGGGTGCTGAGGGCTTATCCAGGCTTTTGGCAGTCCATCGCGTCAAGTCGGCACTTGCGACAACGCTGCCTGGAGCATGTCGATGAACACCCGGGTTTTGACCGGCATCAGCTTGCGCTCGGGGAACACGGCCCAGGCAGTGTGCGTGGGCAGGCACCAAACCGGCAGCACCCGCCGCAGCATGCCCCGGCGTACTTCAGCGGCGGCAAAGTGGTCGGGCACTGCAGCAATGCCAGCACCGGCACAGGCCAGTTTGATCAGCAGCTCAGGGGCATTGGCACTCATCCTGCCAGGCGGCGTGCCTTGCCAATGCTGGTCGCCCTGTGACAAGGCCCAGGCGGCGATGTCACCGTTGGCCTGCAGCATGCGGATGGCCACGTGTCGGGCCAGCTCATCGGGGTGTTCCGGCTCGCCGTGCTCGGCCAGGTAGCCTGGGGCGGCATACAGGCCAAAAGAAAAATCAGCCAATCGCCGTGCTGCCAGCGAGGCGTCGTCGGGCAATGCGCCCATGCGCAGGGCCACATCAAAGCCTTCGCCCAACAGGTCCACACGACGGGGGGACAAGTCCAGCTCCAGCTGAATGGCCGGGTACAGCGTGGCAAAAGCGGCCAGCGTGTCGGCCAGCAGCAGGTTGGCAAAGTCGCTGGGCATGGACACGCGCAAACGCCCGCTTGGCGTGGTCTGGCGCCGCTCGCTGAGTGCGGATACCGCTTCGACCTCGGCCGCCACTTGGCGCGCATGCTCCAGCAACTGCAGGCCGAATTCCGTCAGCGACTGGCGCCGCGTGGTGCGCAGCAGCAAACGTTCGCCCAGACGGTGTTCCAGAGCAGACAGCCTGCGCGATACCGTGGATTTGGGCAAAACCATGCGCTCTGCCGCGCGGCTGAAGCTGCCCAACTCGGCCACTTGGGCAAAGATCAGCAGGTCATTCGGATCGATGGGTGTGTTTGATTGTTCCAATTTTGGTTTAATCATATCCAATAAAAGGTATTTTCAGGATTATTGTTGATAAATACAATTCATTCAACGCAACAACCTGCGTCAACCCACTTTCAAAAGGAAACCCATCATGTCCAACGCTCTCCAAAACACGTTCAATCTGGCTGCCCGCGTGCTCATGGCCGCTTTGTTTCTGCCCGCAGGCATTGGCAAACTCACGGGCTTCGCCGGCACTGTGGGCTACATTTCGTCAGTCGGCTTGCCGCTGCCTGCCGTCGGGGCAGCCTTGGCGCTGGTGGTGGAAATTGTCGGCAGCCTGGCCTTGCTGGCAGGTTTTGGAACGCGCATTGCCGCTGTGGTGCTGGCCGCATTCACACTGGTGGCCAGCTTCTTTTTCCATGCTTATTGGTCGGTGCCTGCTGATCAGGTTTTCGTGACCCAGTTGCTGTTCTTCAAGAACATCGCTGTGGTGGGCGGCTTGTTGGCGATGGCGGCCAATGGCGCAGGCGAATGGAGTCTGGATGCCCGCCGCGATTGAGCTGTCCTCACACCGCTGACAAAACCCGCGGGGTGCGGCTGCGTGCCCTGTTTTAAAAAGAGTTTCAAATGCCTTCACTTCACACAAGCTCTTCATACCCTGTGGCCGTTTCACGCACGGTGGAACGCCTGGTCACCGGTCAGGTCACATCGGACGGCGCCGGGGTCAAGCTCAACCGGGTGCTCACGCAAAATCTGCAGCACCGGCTCGATCCTTTTCTGATGCTCGATGCCTTTGGCAGCGACAAGCCCGATGACTACATTGCCGGTTTTCCGGACCACCCGCACCGCGGCTTTGAAACCGTGACCTACATGATCGCCGGGCGCATGCTGCACCGCGACAGTGCTGGTCACGAAGGCTTGCTGCAAAACGGCGGCGTGCAGTGGATGACCGCAGGCCAAGGCGTGATCCACTCCGAAATCCCGCAGCAAGAAGAGGGCGTGATGGAGGGCTTTCAGCTGTGGCTGAACCTGCACAGCAGCGAAAAGATGAACACCCCCTGGTATCGTGATTTTCAAAATGAGCAGCTGCCCCAATTGCAGACCCCGGCGGGCGTTCAAGTCACCGTCATTGCCGGTGCCAGCCATGGCGTGCAGGGCGCCGTGACGCGCGAGATCACCCAGCCGATTTACCTGGACGTGCACATGCCCCAGGGTGCACGTTTTGAGCAGGCATTGCCTGCCGGTCACAACGCATTTGTGTATGTGTACCGGGGTGAAGTCAGCATCGCAGGTCAGGCCGTCCCTGTGCAACGCATGGCGATTCTGGCCAATGCCGCACAGGCCGATGGCGTGGTGATCGAGGCCAGCGCCGATGCCAGGCTGATTCTGGTGGCGGGCAAACCACTCAAGGAGCCCATCGTGCAATACGGACCGTTTGTGATGAACACCAAAGAAGAGATTTACCAGGCTTTGGCCGATTTCCGCGATGGGCGGTTGGGCGAGTCGGCCTGATTGCAATTGGTACCCCATCTGTAACCGCGCAAACGGCCCAAACGGTCGGTTCGCGGTTACCATCGGTGATGTAATTTTGTTACCAAGCCTTTCCAAGGCCCAAGTTCATGACACTTCACCCGACATTGGCGGCCGTCACAGCCCGCATCATTGAGCGCAGCCGTTCGACCCGGCAAGCCTATCTGCAGCAGGTCGATGCCTATGCCAGCCGCACACCCGGTGCCCAGCGCTTGGGCTGCGCCAACGTGGCCCATGCGTTCGCCGCCATGCCTGGTGATGACAAAGACCACGCCACCGCGCTCGACAAAATCAAGGTGGTGGCTCCACGGGCACCCAACATCGGCATCGTCAACGCCTACAACGACCTGCTGTCGGCCCATGCGCCGCTGCAACACTACCCCGATCTGATCAAGGACGAAGCCCGCAAGCTGGGCGCCACCGCCCAGGTGGCCGGTGGCGTGCCCGCCATGTGCGACGGCGTGACGCAGGGCAACCCTGGCATGGAACTGAGCTTGTTCAGCCGCGACGTGATCGCCATGGCGACGGCGGTGTCGCTCAGCCACGACGTGTTTGACGCCGCCCTGATGTTGGGCGTGTGCGACAAGATCGTGCCGGGCCTCTTGATCGGTGCTTTGCAGTTTGGCCATCTGCCCACGGTGTTCGTGCCTGCTGGCCCGATGACCAGCGGTCTGTCCAACAGCGAAAAATCCAAGGTGCGCGAGCAAGCGGCGGTGGGTCTGGTGGGGCGTCCCGAACTGTTGGCAGCAGAGTCGGCGGCCTACCACGGCGAAGGCACCTGCACCTTTTATGGCACAGCCAACAGCAACCAGATGCTGCTCGAAGCCATGGGCCTGCATGTGCCCGGCACGGCTTTCATCAACCCGGGTGAAGGCGTGCGCCAGGAGCTGACCCGCGAAGCGGCCCGCACGGTGCTGGCGCTGGTCAAGGACAAGAACTTCACGCCCATCGGTCGTCTGGTCGATGAGCGCTGCATCGTCAACGCCATGGTCGCCTTGCTGGCCACCGGCGGCTCGACCAACCACCTGATCCATTGGGTGGCGGTGGCGCGTGCCGCGGGCATCGTGATCGACTGGGACGACTTCGCGGCCCTGTCGGAAGTGGTGCCGCTGCTGACCCGTGTGTACCCCAACGGCAGCGCCGATGTGAACCAGTTCCAGGCCGCAGGCGGCCCGGGCTATGTGATCCGTGAACTGCTCGACGCCGGACTGATGCACGCCGATGTGCTGACCGTGCGCCCGGGTGGTCTGCGTGAATTCACCCGCATTCCCGTTTCGCAAAATGGCCAGCTGGTCTGGCACGATGCCGGAGCCAGCAAAGACGAGACGGTGGTTCGTCCGGCTAGCAGTCCGTTCAGCGCCACAGGCGGCTTGAAACTGCTGCAAGGCAATCTGGGCCGCAGCGTGATCAAGATTTCGGCGGTGCCCGAAGCACTGCACACCATCGAAGCCCCGGCTCGCGTGTTCAGCTCGCAAGAAGAGTTGCATGCTGCGTTCAAGGCGGGCGAGCTGGACCGTGATGTGGTCTGCGTGGTGCGCTGGCAAGGTCCGCAAGCCAATGGCATGCCCGAGCTGCACAAACTCACCCCGCCGCTGGCCGTGCTGCAAGGCAAGGGCTTCAAGGTGGCGCTGGTCACCGACGGCCGCATGAGCGGTGCCTCGGGCAAAGTGCCTGCGGCCATCCATGTCTCTCCTGAAGCCGCTGCCGGTGGCCCGCTGGCCAAGGTGCAAGACGGCGACTTGATCCGCCTGAACGGCGTGGCGGGCACCCTGCATGTGCTGGTGAGCGAGGCCGAATGGGCCGCCCGCCCGCTGGCCCAGATGCCTGCCGAGCTGCGCGCCGCCAATGGCGTGGGCATGGGCCGTGAACTGTTTGCCAACATGCGCCGCAACGCGCTCAAAGCTGAAGAAGGAGCCTGCACATGGCTGTGAATCTGAATGGAAGTTTGACCGCCCTGCAAGTGATGCAGGACGCCCCCGTGATCCCCGTGATCGTCTTGAACGATGTGGCCCATGCCGTGCCCATGGCCCGCGCCCTGGTGGCGGGCGGCATCCGCATGCTCGAAGTCACGCTGCGCACGCCGCAGGCCCTGGCCTGCATGGAAGCGATTGCCAAAGAGGTACCTGGCGCCGTGGTCGGTGCGGGCACCGTGCGCAGCCCGGCTGACGCCGCCGCTGCTGCCAAGGCTGGCGCGCAGTTTGCCGTGAGCCCCGGTTATACGAAAGCAGTGGGCCAGGCTTGCCGCGACAACGGTCTGTCCTTGTTGCCCGGCGTGGCCACCGGCAGCGAAATCATGATGGCGCAGGAGGACGGCTACACCGAACTCAAGTTCTTCCCGGCCATGCAGGCGGGTGGGCCCAACATGCTCAAGGCTTGGAGCGGCCCGTTCTTTGATGTGAAGTTCTGCCCCACGGGTGGTGTGACACAGCAAAACGCCAATGACCTGTTGAGCTTGCCCAACGTGGCTTGCGTGGGCGGCTCGTGGTTGGTGCCTGCAGACGCCCTGGCAAAAGGCGACTGGGCGCGCATCGAAGCCCTGGCGCGTGAGGCCAGTCAGCTGCCGCGCTGATCAGGGCGTGCAAGGCCAAAAAAAAAACCGCGAGGCATCAGTCTCGCGGTTTTTTTTTGGAGGATGCAAAACTCAGCGCAGCCCCTGACCACCCGCGTATTCAGCCCGCTGGATCAACTCCACCTTGTAGCCATCGGGGTCGGTCACAAAGGCGATCACCGTGGTGCCGCCCTTGACCGGGCCGGGCTCGCGCGTCACGTTGCCGCCATTGGCCTTGATCTTCTCGCAGGCGGCGTAGGCATCGGGCACGCCCAGGGCGATGTGGCCGTAGGCCGTGCCCATGTCGTAGCTTTCCACGCCCCAGTTATAGGTCAGCTCCAGCTCGGCGTGCTCAGGGTTCTTGCCGTAGCCCAGAAAGGCCAGCGAGTATTTGTACTCGGGGTTTTCCGAGGTGCGCAGCAGTTTCATGCCCAGCACCTGGGTGTAGAAGTCGATCGAGCGTTGAAGGTTGCCAACGCGCAGCATGGTGTGAAGAAGTCTCATGATTTCGATTGTGTGGGCATTTCAAAAACCAGGCAGGCGGTGCTGGCATGGGCGTACAGGGTGCCGTCGGGGCCGACCAGCCGGGCTTCGGCGGTGGCCAGCTGGCGGCCGCAGTGCACCACCTGGCCAATGGCCCGCACGCGCTGTACTTTGGGGGTGAGGGCCTTGACCAGCTTCACGCTCAGGTCGGCCGTGGTGTAGCCACGCCCGGCTGGCATCATGGTGTGCACGGCGCAGCCCAGCGCCGAGTCGAGCAGGGTGGCAAACCAGCCGCCATGCACCGTGCCCAGCGGGTTCATGTGCTGCAGGCCGGGCGCGCCCTGAAAAACCGCTTGGCCCGGGCTGACCTCGATCAGCACAAAGTCCAGCGTTTGGGCAATGGTGGCGTAGGGCAACTCGCCACTGAGCAGGCCCTGCATGACTTCCAGGCCGGTTTTGCCTGCGACCTGCTCGCGTGTGGCCACGCCGGGGCCTGCGCCTTGGTCCAGGCGTTCACGCACAGTGCGCTCTTGCGCCAGCCATTGTTCGAGGGTGTTGTGGGTCATGTGTTGTCGTGTACTTGTGAAATGGATGGCGGTTGGAGTCAGGCGGTCAGTCCGTCCAGTGCGTTTGTAGGGTAGCCCGGGCGGGTTCTGCAGTCGTCGATGTACTGCTCGATGATGGCCTCGAAGTTCTCGTCCGCATGCAGCCCCAGGGCGTTGGCACGCTCGGCGGTGGAGGCTTTGGCCCAGTTGCCGACGATGCTGGCGACGCGCTCGTCCGCTTCAAAGCGCACACGCTGGCGCACAGCAGGCCCGGCGACCTTCTCGAGTGCGGCCAGCATCTCGCCAACCGAAACATGGAGCCCCGGCAGGTTCAGTGCCAGGCGGCCACCGATGGCTTCGCGGCTGGCTTCGAACACGGTGATCAGTCCGCGCACTGTGTTGCCGGGCGAGGCCAGGGTGTGTGACACGCTGGTGTCCACCGGGCAGGTGGTACTGACGCCGGCCAGTGGCTCGCGGATGATGCCGCTGAAGAACGACGAGGCCGCGCCGTTGGGTTTGCCCGGGCGCACAGCCACCGTCATCAGGCGTGCCGAGCGGCCATCGATGAACCCTTTGCGTGTGCAGTCGGCCACCAGGTATTCGAGCATCAGTTTGTGCGTGCCGTAAGACGTTTGCGGCGCAGGCAGCGTGGTATCGGTGACCGGGTTGGGCAGGGGCAGGCCCAGGTCCGGTCCGAACACGGCCACCGAGCTGGCAAACACCAGGCGAGACACCTGGCCAGAAGCCCGCAGGCTGTCGAGCAGCAAGCGTGTGCTGTCGAGGTTGGAGCGCAGGCCCAGATCGAAGTCGGCTTCGCATTCACCAGACACGGCCGAGGCCAGGTGAAACACGCCGTCAAAGCCGCTCTTGAACAGATCACCTTGCGTCAGCATGGCACCTGCATGGCTTGTGACGCGCGGGTCGGTCAGCAGGTCGGGCGGGGCGGGGAACAGGTCGGCAATCACCAGCTCCTGCACGGTTTTTCCGGCCAGCTGACCTCGCTGCAGAATCTCGCGGGCCAGACGTGCCCCGAGGAAACCGGCGCCGCCGGTGATCAAAATGCGCATGGGGAGGTGCTCCTGAAAAAACGACAGCCCAAGCTGTTCACTGCCATGAAAGATGCACCGATTTTGCTTGCAAACCGCTGATCCGTGGTTGTCCTTGGAGACAGCACCTGACGTGTTGCCTGAGGTCGTGCCGGTCTCGCACGGCAGTCAGGCTCGGCGACAATGGCGCCATTCCTTCATTGCCCGAACAGATTGCCATGACCCATTTTCAGAAAGTCATCCTCTTCACCGACACCGATGGCCGTGCCCGCTTTCGGGAAGAAGCGGTGCCACTGAGCGAGGGCACGCCGCAAAGTCAGTTGTCACCCCTCATGGCTTCGGGCGGTTACCAGTTGCGCCAAAGCCCGGTGGGGTTTCGCAGCACATTCCATTGCACGGGGGCGCCGCAATGGCTGTTTGTGCTGAGTGGACAGATGGAGATATTTTTGCAAGACGGCAGCTCTCGCATTTTTGGCCCTGGCGAGCATTTTTATTCGGCCGACACGCTGCCCGAGGGGGCCACCTTTGACGCGCAACTGCATGGCCACGCCAGCCGCCAGGTCGGCCCTGATCCTCTCGTGACCTTGTTCGTGCGCGGATAAAAAAAGCCCGCTCATGTTGAGCGGGCTTTCCAGGGAGGCCGAGTGTGGATCAGCGGCCAAAGCCGCCGCGACCACCACCACCGCCACCGAAGCCACGGCCACCGCCGTTGCCGCCCCCACCGCCGCCGTGACGGCGGCGGTTGCCGCTGGCCAGGCTGTCGATGCTGGTGCGTGTCGGGTCAGGTTGGCCGCCGCTCTTGACCGGCTTGCGGCCGGGCAGGTCCAGGCGAGCAAACTGGGTCGTCTTGAGCGGGTCGATGTGGCGCGGCAACTCGTCGCCATCGCCACGGCGACGTTCTTGCTGAGGACGATCACCTCGGCGGTCATCGCGGCGCGGTCCCTGGCCACCAAAGCCTTGCTCCGGGCGTGGTCCGCGCGGTGCGCCCTCACCACGCTCGCCGCGTGGCCCCTGGCCTTCGCCCTGGTGGCGACGTGACGGTTGACCGCCTTGACGTGCGGGACGTGGGCCACGGCCAGCGCCTTCACCGTCTGCACGGGCGGGGCGGTCGCCTTGCTTGGTCTTGTTTTCGCGGATGCGCTGCATCATGTCCTGGCGGGCGGCCTTGGCAGCGGCTGCCATCACATCGCGGCTTGGTGGGCGACCTGCGCCGCCCCACAGGGTCTGGCGGCCCATGGCGATCGGCTCGGCCACTTCGCCTGGCTCGGGGCCAAAGCCTTCGAGCATCTGCACCGGAATTTCCTGCTTGGTGAAGCGCTCGATTTCCATCATGAAGCCTTCTTCGTCCAGGCACACCAGACTGACGGCTTCGCCTGTGGCGCCTGCACGGCCGGTGCGGCCAATGCGGTGCACGTAGTCTTCCGAGATGTTCGGAATCTCGTAGTTCACGACATGCGGCAAGTCCTCGATGTCGATGCCGCGTGCTGCGATGTCGGTGGCCACCAGGGCGCGGATCTCGCCGCTCTTGAAGCCGGCCAGTGCCTGCGTACGGGCGCTCTGGCTCTTGTTGCCGTGCAGAGCCATGGCCTTGACGCCGTTCTTGGTCAGAAAGTCGGCCACGTTGTTGGCGCCGAACTTGGTGCGGGTGAACACCAGCACCTGGCTCCAGTTGTTTTTCTGGATGATGTGCAACAGCACGTCTTTTTTCTTGTTGCGGCCCACGGGGTGGATCACCTGCGTGATGCGCTGCACTGTGGTGTTGCGGGGCGTGACCTGGATGCTTTGCGGGTCCTTGAGCAGGTTGCCTGCCAGCTCGCGGATCTCGTCACTGAAGGTGGCCGAAAACAGCAGGCTCTGCTTTTCCTTGGGCACCAGGGCCAGGACTTTCTTCACGTCGTGGATGAAGCCCATGTCCAGCATGCGGTCGGCCTCGTCGAGCACCAGGATCTCGACCGTGGAGAGGTCCAGGTGGCCCTGGCCTTGCAGGTCCAGCAGACGGCCCGGTGTGGCCACCAGAATGTCCACGCCTTTTTTGACGCGGTTGATTTGCGGGTTCATGCCCACGCCACCGAAGATCACAGTGGAGTCGAGCTTCAGGTATTTGCCGTAGTCGCGCACCGACTCTTCAACCTGGGCGGCCAATTCGCGGGTGGGGGTCAGCACCAGGGCGCGGATGGCTTTGCCGCCAAAGCGGTTCTGGCCGGGTTCGCTCAGGCTCAGCTTGTGCAGCACGGGCAGCGTGAAGGCGGCCGTTTTGCCGGTGCCGGTCTGGGCGCCAGCCAACAGGTCCTGGCCTGCGAGCACAGCAGGAATGGCCTGTGCCTGGATGGGGGTGGGGGTCTCGTAACCGAGCTCGCGCACGGCTTGCATGATGGCCGGAGCCAAATTCAATTCTTCAAAGTTCATCTAAGGAGCGCCACACTGGCGCATGGGATCGGTCCGTTCCGTTGTGGCAATCACAACAGCCAGTCGTGGCCGATCTGTCTCAAGGGTGGGCATGGAAACCGCAGGCGCTTGTTTTGAGCGTTGCCTGGGTCAGGCCCCAGCAGAAGTGCTGATGTTGCAGCAACTGGTGAGCCGCAACGAAATGCATTGTCGCACAAAGACGGGGGAGGGCGTTTTTCAGGCCCCCAGGGCATGCCATGGGTTCAAACCCCAATGCCCTTTGTGGGCGAGCTTGTCTAGACTTTGTAGCCATTCAATCAGGAGTCAGCCCATGTCTTTGCGCCATTCAACATGCCGTCGCCAACTTTTTCAACTTGGCTTGGCCTTGGGCACACTCGCCCTGACTGGCCATGCTCTGGCGCAGGCACCCCAATGGCCCACCAAGCCCATCAAGATCGTGGTGGCCTTCCCGCCCGGTGGGCTGACCGATGCCTATGCGCGTAACTATGGCGAGTTCCTGAGCACCCGGCTGGGTGTGCCTGTGGTCATTGAGAACAAACCCGGTGCGGGTGCCATCATCGGCATCGACGCCGTGGCCAAAGCGCCTGCCGACGGCTACACCCTGAGCATGAGCACCTCGGGCACCTACTGGCAAAACCGCATCCTCTACAGCAAGCTGCCCTACAACCTCGACAAGGACCTGACCCCGGTGACCGTGTTCCCCTCGGGTCCGCTGGTGGTGGGCATCCACGACAAGATCCCGGCCAAAAACATGGCTGAGTTTGTATCCTGGGCCAAAAAGAACCCGACCTCCATGGGCACCTATGCGCCGGGTTCTTACCCGCACATGGTGGCCGACCAGACCAACCGCCACCATGGCACCCAGATCCAGTCGGTGCACTACAAGGGCGAAGCCGCCATGTGGCTGGACGTGGCCTCGGGTCAGTCGCAAATTGCCGTGGGCAGCTACCAGGCCTTCAACGCCATGGCATCGCGGGGTGTGCGGGCCATCGGCGTGACCGGCAGCTACCGCTCGCCCAAACTGCCCGATGTGCCCACCCTGACTGAGCAGGGCAACACCGAAAAACTGGTCACGCTCGAAGGCGGCCTGCCTTTGGTGGCCCCGGCGGGCACACCCGAGCCCATCCTCAAACGCCTGGCCGACGAGGCGGTGGCCTGGTCCAACACCGACAAGGCCGCCAAGCTGCGCGAGACCTTTGCCATCCCCAACAAGCCCAAGAACCTGGCCGACACCCGCAAGGACTGGGAAAGCGAAGTCCCTGTCTGGATCAAGCTGGCGGTGGACTTGGGGATCAAGCTCGATTGAATTTGCTGAGTCATTGGGCTGTGTGCCAGATATCTGCTGAAATAATGTGGACATGAGCAAAACAGACCAGATGAGTTTTTTCGGCTTCGAGCCCGAAGCGGCCGAAAAACCCGCCAAGCCTGCCAAGGCCTTGAAGCCTGAAAGCAGTCCGGCCCCAACGACAATCCCAGCGGCGGCACCTGCCGACGCACCAGTGGTGGCCCCCGTTGCCGTGCCTGCTGTGGCAGCCGTGCCGCCAGATGTGCCCGCCGCTGAGCAACCGCACGCGCTGGCCACCGACCCCGAAGCCATGGCCCAAGTGCTGGCGCAGCACCCCGACTTTCGCGTGCTGCGGCGTTTGCAGCCTGTGGCCGACTATGGCGGGCTGCAGGGCCAGCCCACGCAGCGGGTGATCGTGCTTGACACCGAAACCACCGGGCTGGACAGCCGCAATGAGGCCATCATCGAGCTGGCCATGCTGTCGGTGCTGGTGGACACGGCCACGGGCCTGCCTGTCGGCCCGGTCACCATTTATGAATCGTTTGAAGACCCGGGCAAGCCGATCCCGCCTGCGATCCAGGACATCACGGGCATCGACGACACCATGGTCGCGGGCCAGCGCATCGACGATGCGGCTGTGACAGCCCTAGTCGAGCAGGCCGACCTGATCGTGGCGCACAACGCCGGGTTTGATCGCCCGTTTGTCGAGGCCCGTTTGCCCGTGTTCGCCACCAAGCCCTGGAACTGTTCGTTTGCGGGCATCGACTGGAAGAAAGAGGGCAGTGGCTCGGCCAAGCTGGAGTTTCTGGCCTCCGAGCGTGGCTGGTTCTACGACGCCCACCGGGCACAAGTGGACTGCCACGCGTTGTTGCAGGTGCTGTCCACACCGCTGGCAGACGGGCAAACCGGCCTGGCCCGCTTGCTGGCCGGGGCCGGGCAGACCCGCTACAAACTGCGGGCCACGGGCGCGCCGTTCGAGTCCAAGGACAAGCTCAAGGCCCGGGGCTACCGCTGGGACGGCGAAGGCCGTGTCTGGTGGTGCAGCCTGGGCTCGGACAGTCTGCTGGACGCCGAGTGCGACTGGCTGCGGGCCGAGGTCTATGGCCGCCGCAGCGCCCGTGTGCAGCTCGAAGCCATGGACAGCCTGGTGCAGTTTTCGGCCCGGCCGGGTCGGCAGACCGACCGCGAGTTGTAGGAGCCCCGCCCCCGGGGCGATGGAGGGTGGTCTGCAGGTGCTCTATCGCGGCGAGGGCGCCGCTCCCACAGGGGAGGGCATCGCGGCGAGTGAGCCGCTCCTACGGGGGATGCCCTTGGAGCCAGGGTGATTTGGAGGAGTGTCACGCCAAGCTGGGATAATGCGCGGTTGCTTGCATTTATTCAGGGTTACACATGGCTCAATACGTATTTTCGATGAACCGGGTCGGCAAGATCGTGCCGCCCAAGCGTCAGATTCTCAAAGACATTTCGCTGTCCTTCTTCCCCGGTGCCAAGATTGGCGTGCTGGGTACCAACGGCTCGGGCAAGTCCACCTTGCTCAAGATCATGGCCGGCATCGACAAGGAGATCGAAGGCGAAGCCATCCCCATGTCGGGCCTGAAGATCGGGTATTTGCCGCAGGAACCCCAGCTGGACCCCGCTGAAACCGTGCGCCAATCGGTGGAAAACGGCATGGGCGAGATCAAGGCCGCGCAAGCCCGCCTCGAAGAGGTGTACGCCGCCTACGCCGAAGAAGACGCCGACTTCGACGCCCTGGCCGCCGAGCAGGCCAAGCTCGAAGCGATCATTGCCACCGCCGGTGACGCCTCTGACCACCAACTCGAAATCGCGGCCGACGCGCTGCGCCTGCCCCCATGGGACGCTGTGATCGGCAACCTGTCGGGCGGTGAAAAGCGCCGCGTGGCGCTGTGCCGCCTGCTGCTGTCGCGCCCCGACATGTTGCTGCTCGACGAGCCGACCAACCACTTGGACGCCGAATCGGTGGACTGGCTGGAGCAGTTCCTTCAGCGCTTTTCGGGCACCGTGGTGGCCATCACCCACGACCGTTACTTCCTGGACAACGCCGCCGAGTGGATTCTGGAACTCGACCGTGGCCACGGCATTCCGTACAAGGGCAACTACTCCACCTGGCTGGAACAAAAAGAAGCCCGCCTGGAGCAGGAGCAGCGCACCGAAGACGCCCGCACCAAGGCCATGAAAAAGGAACTGGAGTGGGCCCGCGCCAACCCCAAGGGCCGTCAAGCCAAGAGCAAGGCCCGTCTGGCCCGCTTTGAAGAACTGAGCGACTACGAATACCAGCAGCGTAACGAAACCCAGGAAATCTTCATTCCTGTGGCCGAGCGTCTGGGCAACGAAGTGTTCGAGTTCAAGAACGTCAGCAAGTCCTTTGGTGACCGCATGCTGATCGACAACCTGAGTTTCAAGGTGCCTGCGGGCGCCATCGTCGGCATCATCGGCCCCAACGGTGCCGGTAAATCGACCTTGTTCAAGCTGATCTCGGGCCGTGAGCAGCCTGACAGCGGTGAAGTCAAGATCGGCCAGACCGTGAAGATGGCCTTTGTGGACCAGAACCGCGACGACCTGGACAACAACAAAACCGTGTGGGAAGACGTCTCGGGCGGCCTGGACATCATCAACGTCGGCAAGTTTCAGATGGCCAGCCGCGCGTATTGCGGCCGCTTCAACTTCAACGGCGGCGACCAGCAAAAGAAGGTCGGCATGCTGTCGGGCGGTGAGCGCGGCCGTCTGCACCTGGCCAAGACCCTGATCGAAGGCGGCAACGTGTTGCTGCTGGACGAACCGTCCAACGACCTGGACGTGGAAACCTTGCGTGCCCTGGAAGACGCGCTGCTGGAATTTGCTGGTTCGGTCATGGTCATCAGCCACGATCGCTGGTTCCTGGACCGCATCGCCACCCACATCCTGGCCGCCGAAGGCGACAGCCAGTGGGTGTTCTTTGACGGCAACTACCAGGAATACGAAGCCGACAAGAAAAAGCGTCTGGGCGAAGAGGGCGCCAAGCCCAAGCGCGTGCGCTTCAAGGCGCTCAAGTAATCAGGTGCAGGCCGTCCTTCACGGGGCGGCCAGATCTGCAGCGGCGGGCCATTCGAGCCCGCCGTTTTTCATGGTGCGTGCCGCCAGCACGGCGCGCACGGTGGCGCGGGCCACGGCCTCGGCCGCCATCACGCACAGCACCGTCATGGGCGGCGGTGAGGCCACGCGGCCCGTGCCCAGTGCAAACAGGGTGTCGCCGTCCGACGTGGTGTGCACCGGCTGGATGCAGCGCGCCAGCCCGTCGTGCCCCACCTGCGCGAGGCGCCGGGCCTGCGCCTTGTCAAGGGTGGCATCGGTGGCGATCAGGCCGATGGTGGTTTGCGTGCCGGGCAGGATCTGCCCCGGGGTGCGCCCGGCCAGCAGCTGGGCGGTGGTGTTGGCAAAGGTGTTGTCGCTCTGCCGAGCGCCCGCCAAAATTTGGCCTGTGCTTGGGTCGACCACATCGCCCAGCGCGTTGCAGGCCACGATGGCCCCCACCGTGAAGTCGCCCACGCGGACCGATGCCGAGCCGATGCCGCCTTTCATGGCCCCGGCCATGCCAAACATCTTGCCCACCGTCGCCCCGGCGCCTGCGCCCACATTGCCCTGCGCAGGGGCTTGCCGACTGGCGGCAGCGCAGGCCGCGTAGCCCGCTGCCGCGTCAGGCCGGATGCTGGCGTCGCCCACATGCAAATCGAACAGCACGGCCGCAGGCACGATCGGCACCCGGGCTGGGCCCACCGCCAGGCCAATGCCGTGTTCGTCAAGCCAGCGCATCACGCCGCCCGCCGCGTCCAGCCCCCAGGCGCTGCCGCCCGAGAGCAGTACGGCGTGCACGGTCTGAACGGTGTTGCCAGGCTCCAGCAAATCGGTTTCGCGTGTGCCGGGGGCCGCGCCGCGCACGTCCACACCGCCCACCGCGCCATCGCGGACCATGACCACGGTGCAGCCCGTGGGGCGGCGCGGGTCGGTGAAGTGGCCGACCTCGATGCCTGCCACATCGCAAATGCTGTCGGTGGGAGTGCTCATGCCTTGTCCAGCTGGGCGCGGGCCTTGTCGGCCCACAGCTGCAGGCTGTCCAGCAGGTCTTTCTGGCTGAAGGAGCAGCTTTCTTCGCCGAAGAGGGCGCCGGCTTCGAGCCGGTCGAGCAGGCCGCCCAGCACCTCGTTGAAGCGCTCAGGCAGGGGCAGCGCGCTGCCATCGCTGCGCCATTGGCGGGTCAGCTGGGTCAAAGGCTGCTGTCCCTGCTGGCATTGGCGCAGGGTCTCGGTCATCTGGTGCAGGGTCTGGTGTGCGGTGTCCATGCGCTTGTCTCCGGGCAAAACACATTTTCGAGGCGACAATCATGCCCCATGAAAGCCAAGACCCTCAAACCCATGCGCCTGGAGGACATTTTGTTCAGCCAGGGCTTTGGCACACGCCGGGTGTGCGCAGGCCTGATCCAGCAAGGCCACGTCACGGTGCAAGGCCAGGTGCAGACTGATGCGGGTGAGTTTTACGCCCCTGAGGGCCTGGAATTCACGGTGCAGGGCACGGCCTGGACTTTCCACGAAAAAGCCTATGTGCTGCTGAACAAACCTGCGGGCACCGAGTGTTCGCAAAAGCCGTCGACCTGGCCGAGTATCTACACGCTGCTGCCCGCGCCGCTGCGCCAGCGCCCGCAAAAGGCGGCGGTGCAGGGCGTGCAGGCCGTGGGGCGTCTGGACCAGGACACCACCGGCTTGCTGCTGCTGACCGATGACGGCGCTTTCATCCACCGCATGAGTTCGCCCAAGCACCATGTGCCCAAGGTGTACGAGGTGACGACCAAGCACCCTGTGACCGACGAGATGGTGCAGCGCCTGCTGGCGGGCGTGGTGCTCGACGACGACCCCAAGCCGGTTAAGGCCGCTGCCTGCGAGGCGGTGAGCGCGTTGCACCTGAAGCTGACCCTGACCGAAGGGAAGTACCACCAGGTCAAGCGCATGGTGGCGGCCGTGGGCAACCGGGTCGAGGGCCTGCATCGCTCGCAGATCGGCGGTCTGGTGCTGGGTGATCTGGCGCCGGGGCAGTGGCGGTTTCTGACCGCAGAAGATTTGGCGTTGCTCAAGCCTTGAGCGGCTGCGGCAGTTCTATCGCGGCGAGGGCGCCGCTCCCACAGATCGAGTGAGAGTCCCCCCTCGGGGTGATGAGGCAGCTGTTGTGGGAGCCCCGCCCTCGGGGCGATGGCTTGCTCGCTCCAGGTGCATTTTCGCGGCGAGGGCGCCGCTCCCACAGAGTGCCGCTCCTACAGTGCGGCGATGAACGATTCAATGGCCTGGGCCACGGCTTCGGGCTGGTCTCGGTGAGGGGAGTGCCCGCAGTCTGCGAGTTTGACGAGGCGGGTGTGCGGCACCTTGAGCGCGATCTCGTCGATCTGGGCCAGAGTGCCGTAGGCATCGCCTTCGCCCTGGATGGCCAGCAGTGGGGCGGTGATGGTGGTCAGTTCGGGCCGGATGTCGTAGCTGCGAAACGCCGGGTTGAGCCAGGCGTCGTTCCACTGCCAGAAGGCGCAGTCCACATCGGCATGAAAAGCGGCCAGCCGCTGGCGCAGGGGGCCGTTCAGGTAGGCTTCGCGGGCCTCGGCGATGGCCTTGACCGAAATGTCTTCCACCATCACATGCGGGGCCATCACGATGCACCCCACCACCGGGTACTGGCTCGCGTGCAGCAGGGCGATGGTGCCGCCATCCGAATGGCCCAGCAGCACAGGGCGTACGATGCCCAGCTGGCGCAGCAGCTCGGGCAGCACCACCCGCGCTTCGTGGTGCATGTAGTCGGGCTGCAGGCGACCGTGGGCCACGCCGTTGACCCCGCGAGGCTCACCGCGCACGTCGGGGCGGGCATCTGACTGGCCATAGCCCTGGCGCGAGTACACCAGCCCGGGCAGGCCCAGGCGTTGGCAGAGCTTTTGGGGCCAGTCGCGCCACAGGGCCACGCTGCCGAGGCCTTCGTGCAAAAAGACGAGGGTTGGGCGCTCGGCCGGACCGCTGATCTGCAGGGCTTCCAGCGCGATGCCATGAACGCTGATTTGTCGCGGGTGCGTGATGTCCATCAAGATTCCTGGTGCGGGGCCGTTTACACTCGAACGCGTTTGAGAAAGCCCTGTTTGTGACCGTTTTTTACCGCATTTTCCGTTGTTTTCCCTTGGCGTTGAGCCTGCTGGCCTGCGCCCACGCCTGGGCCGCGAGCCCGGTGTTTGTCCTCAACTCGCTCGACGGCAACGTCAGCGTGATTGACCCGGTGAGCTGGACCGAGCAAAAACGCATTCCCACCGGCAAGGAGCCGCACCACCTCTACCTCACACCCGACGAAAAGTCGGTGATCGTGGCCAACGCACTGAGTGACGCGCTCACCTTCATTGACCCGCGCACCGCCCAGGTCCAGCGCGTCATCACCGGCATCAGCGACCCGTACCACCTGCGGTTTTCGCCTGACATGAAGTGGTTCGTCACGGCGGCCAACCGCTTGAACCACATCGACATTTACCGCTGGGACGGGCAAAACCCCACCTTGGTCAAACGCATCCCCACAGGCAAGACGCCCAGCCATTTGTGGATCGACAGCAAGAGCGCCACGGTCTGGTCGTCCATTCAGGACGATGACGAGCTGATCTCGATCGATCTGGCCACACAGACCGTCAAATCACGCACCCCCACGGGCTCCTTGCCCGCAGACGTGTTCGGCACGCCCGACGACAAAACCCTGCTGGTGGGCATGACCGGCGGCACCGGGGTTGAGGTGTACGACATCTCCGGCCCCCAGCCGCGCCTCATCAAAATGCTGCCCACGGGCAAGGGCGCGCACGCCTTTCGCGCATTGGGCGACAAGCGCCATGTGTTGGTGAGCAACCGCGTGGGCAACACCATCAGCCAGATCGACTACACCACGCTGCAGGTGGTGGCGCAGTTCCCTGGTCCTTCGGGCCCGGACTGCATGGAGGTCTCGGCCGACGGCAAGCTCATTTTGGTGGCGTCGCGCTGGGCCAGAAAACTCAGCGTGATCGACATCGCCACCCGCAAAGTGCTGCGCCAGGTTCCGGTGGGCAAATCGCCGCACGGGGTCTGGACGCTGGACCATGCGCCGCGCCAGTAAAACGCTGCAGTGCACGGCCGTCGGCCTGCTGGCGGTGCTGTCTGGCAGCGCCTGGGCTGCTGTTTGCTCTAAGCCGGTTTACCTGACTTTTGACACGGGCCACATGGGCGTGGCCCCCTTGATTGCCGAGGTGCTCAAGCGCCAGCAGGTGCGTGTGACTTTTTTTGCCGCGCAGGAAAAAACCCGCGAAGGCGACGGCACGCTGGGCCAGCACTGGGCCGCCTGGTGGCGCGAGCAGGCCCACAACGGCCACGACTTCGCCTCCCACACGTATGACCACGCTTACTGGCGCGCTGACCTGCCGGAGCAGCGTTTTCGCATCCGGCCCAGCTCGGGCACGCAGGCCGGGCAGGACCTGAACTGGTCGGCTCAGGACTATTGCGACAACCTGCGCCAAGCCGCAGCGCGGCTGCAAACGCTGACGGGGCAAGCCCCGTTGCCTTTGTTTCGTGCGCCGGGCGGCAAGACTTCACCCGCGTTGCTGCGTGCGGCCAAGGCTTGCGGGTTTGAGCATGTGGGCTGGGCCGAGGCGGGTTTTCTGAGCGACGAGCTTTCCAGCGACAAGTTTCCCAACGACCGTTTACTGAAGAAAGCGCTCAAGACTATCCGGCCCGGCGACATTCTGATGGCGCACTTGGGCATCTGGTCACGGCAAGACCCTTGGGCTCCGGCGGTGCTGGAGCCTTTGATCGAAGGCCTCAAGGCCCGGGGCATGTGCTTTGCCACACTGCGCGAGCACCCGCATTACCAGGCCTGGATTCGCCAGCAGCCCCTGAAACTGTCAGGTTTGACACCTTGAGCACAATGGCACGATGGACACGCTGATCGACCTTTTCAACGGCTTGCAGCAAGCCCTGTTCGAGCAGGTGGTGCAGCCGCTGGCCGTCTGGCTGGGTCAGGCGAACCTGCTGGAGCTGGCCTACGAAGGCACGGGCTGGCTGGTGGTGGGCCTGCTGCAGATCGCCGTCATGGTGGCGGTGTTCGGGCCGATGCAGCGTCTGTGGCCCGTTGAACCCGTGCGCGACCGACGCGCCGTGCGGGTGGACATCCTTTACACCCTGATTCACCGCCTGGGGCTGTTCAAGCTGGCCATGTTCTTCACGTTCGAAGCCTGGTTTGAACAAGGTCTGGGCGTGCTCCGCACCTGGGGTTTGCCTACCTGGCACCTGGACCAGGTCTGGCCCGGGGTGAGCGACCTGCCGCTGGTGAGTTTTTTTGTGTACCTGGTGGCGCTGGACTTGGTGCACTACGGGCTGCACCGCGCCCAACACCAGTCGCACCGCTGGTGGGCGCTGCATTCGCTGCACCACGCGCAGCGGCAAATGACCATGTGGAGCGACAACCGCAACCACCTGCTCGACGACATCGTGACCAGCTTGATCCTGTCGGCGGTGGCGGTGCTCATCGGCGTCGGGCCCGGGCAGTTTGTGGCTCTGGTGGCGATCAGCCAGTTGAGCGAGAACTTCCAGCACGCCAATGTGCGCCTCTGGTTTGGCCGCATCGGCGAACGCCTGTGGGTCAGCCCGCGCTTTCACCGCCGACACCACAGCATCGGCATTGGGCATGAGTCCAAAGAACAGGGACGAACTGTTCTGGGCGGCTGCAACTTCGGCGTGCTGCTGCCCTGGTGGGACATGCTCTTTGGCACCTCCGACTTCCAACTGCACTACGAGCCCACAGGCGTGCGCGACCAGGTGGAGCAAGGCCGCGACTACGGCCAGGGCTTTTGGGCGCAGCAGTGGCAGGGGGTGCTGCGCTTGATGGGCAGGGCTTGAATCATTTTTTTAAACACATATACTTGTACGTATACTTGTTTAGAGGGGTGGGCTCATGTCACAAATCACGCTTTACCTGGATGACGCCACGCAGGCTTTGGTGGATGAAGCGGCCAAGGCCAATGGTGTGTCCAAAAGCCGTTGGGTCGCAGACATCATTCGCACCTATGCCTCTCACGAATGGCCCAAAGAGTGCCTGACGCTGGCCGGGCGGTTTGCTGACTTTCCGCTGCGCGAAGATGCAGCTGCTCCGCAGCCTGCCGATGTGCCGCGCCTTGGCTTTTGAGCATCAGGTATGTTGGTCCTCGACAGCAACACCATCAGCTATTACTTCCGGGGCGACCCACAAGTCGTGCCGAAACTTCAAGCCGTGAGACCCGCCGATTTGGGCGTGCCGGCTATTGTTGAGTACGAACTGCGCTACGGCTTGCTGCGTCTGCCGCAAGAAGCAGCAGCGCCACGGTTGGACGCTTTGGCGCAATTGCTCAGACCCATGCAATTGCTGCCCTTCGATGCCGAATGCGCGGCACATGCTGCCCGCATCCGCGCCACATTGGACGCAGCAGGCACACCCATTGGCCCGCATGACACGCTGATTGCGGCCACTGCGCTGCGGCATCAGGCCACACTGGTGACGCGCAACGTGCGCGAGTTTGCGCGTGTGCCAGGCTTGCAATTGTTGAACTGGCACGCCGATGCTTGATGCTTTAGTCGGAAGGCGTCGTTGGATGCATGTGTCGGTCTGCATCCGCTTGCGGCTTGATGGATGCCAACTGCTAAGCTTGCCCCCATGAGACTCCTGATCGAATCTTTCTGGCGTGCAGCGTTTTATTGCCTGTACCCGCGTGTCATCGTTCTGTCCTTGCTGCCGCTGGTGCTCACAGTCGTGTTGGCCGGGACCTTGGGGTACTGGTTCTGGGACGCGGCGGTGGGCGAGGTGCGGGTGTGGCTGGAGACGTCGAGCTTGCTGGGCTCGGTCTGGCAGTGGCTGGAGCAGGCGGGGGCGCCCAACCTCAAGACGGTGGTGGCACCGCTCCTGGTGATTTTTTCGGTCACGCCTGCGGTGGTGGTGGCTTCCTTGCTGGCGGTGTCGTTTTTCATGACGCCCGCGCTCACACGGCTGGTGGCCGAGCGGCGCTTTGCAGGTTTGCAGCGCAAGCAGGGTGGCACTGTGCTGCAAAGTGTGGGCTGGACGCTGATTTCTTTGTTGCTGGCTCTGGGGGCCTTGCTGCTGACTTTGCCCTTGTGGATGGTGCCGCCGCTGGCGCTGGTCTTGCCGGCGGTCATCTGGGGTTGGCTCACTTACCGGGTCATGGCCTTTGACGTGCTGGCCGAATTTGCCAGTGCACCAGAGCGGCACAGCCTGATGGCGCGCCACTGCCTGAGCCTGCTGGGCATCGGTGTGTTGACGGGCCTGATGGGGGCCGCGCCCAGTCTGGTCTGGGCATCGGGCGCTTTGTTTGCCGCGGCCTTTGTGATCCTGATCCCGGTGGCGATCTGGATTTACACCCTGGTGTTTGCGTTTGCGTCGCTGTGGTTTGCGCACTTTGCACTGGCCGCTCTGCATGAGCTGCGCCAAGAGGCCGGGGATGATGTGGTCGATGTCACGGCCACGACGGTGACGCCTTCGCCGCATGCGGCCGAGCGTTTAGCATCGGCCCATGAACTCCCAGAACACCGCTCCGAATCCTGATGCTTCCAGGACCACGCCCACCTTTGGCGTGATCATCATTGGCGATGAAATCCTCTCGGGCAAACGTGCCGACAAGCACTTGCCCAAGGTGATCGAGTTGCTGGGTGCGCGGGGGCTGAGCCTGTCCTGGGCCGAGTACCACGGCGACTCGCCCGAGCGCATCACCGCTGCACTGGCGCGGGCGTTTGCCTCGGCCGATGTGGTGTTCTCGTGCGGGGGCATCGGCGCCACGCCCGACGACCATACCCGCCAGTGTGCGGGCCATGCCCTGGGCCAGCCTTTGGTGCTGCACCCCGAGGCCGAGGCCTTGATCCGCGAGCGCATGCAGGACACGGCGCGCGAGCAGGGCGTGGCTTATGAGCCAGACCGGCATGACAACATCCACCGCCTCAACATGGGCGTGTTCCCTCAAAGTGCCCGCATCATCCGCAACCCGTACAACAAGATTCCCGGCTTCTCGTGCGACGGCCCTGGTGGTGGCACGGTGCACTTTGTGCCGGGCTTTCCAGTCATGGCCTGGCCGATGATCGAATCGGTGCTGGATGCGCATTACAGCGATTTCTTCCAGCGCAACGCGCATGTGGAGAAGTCGGTGATCCTGTTTGGCTCGATGGAGGCGACACTGACACCGCTGATGCAGGCCATCGAGGTGCGTCACCCCGGTGTGAAGGTGTTCAGCCTGCCCAGTGTGGACCACCCGCAGTGGGGACGGCACATCGAGCTGGGGGTCAAAGGCGAGCCGCAAGCCGTTGAGATGGCCTATGCCGATCTGCGAACGGGGCTGGAGCCGTTCGGGTTGGAACACGGCCCGGAATTGGTGCGCCAAGTCTGAATGCACCAAAATAAAGCATAATTGCACCAATTTGGTGCTTTCGTGGGGTGGCATTTTTTGCCCTGAACCCAAGGAATTGGACCTGTCTAAAGGCACAATCATGGGTTGTTCCAGGTGGCGCACCGGCGGTTCAAGCTGGCACAAAAACTGCAAGACCTGACAGTACGTTTAACCAACCCTTTCCAACCAGGAGATTCTGATGGCCAAGACCGTCGCAGACGTGATGAAGATGGTGAAAGAGAACGAAGTCAAATTCGTTGACTTCCGTTTCACCGATACCCGTGGCAAATGGCAGCACATCACTGCGCCCGTGTCGCAGTTTGACGAAAGCAAGTTCGAAGACGGTCAAGCCTTCGACGGCTCCTCGATTGCTGGCTGGAAAGGCATCGAAGCTTCCGACATGCTGTTGATCCCCGATGCCAACAGCGCCTTCATCGACCCCTTCTTCGAAGAAGTCACCCTGGTGCTGATCTGCGACGTGATCGAGCCTACCGACGGCAAAGCCTACGAGCGTGACCCACGTTCGATCGCCAAGCGCGCCGAGACTTACCTCAAGCAAGCTGGCCTGGGCGACACCGCTTTCTTCGGTCCAGAACCCGAGTTCTTCCTGTTTGACGACGTGCGTTGGAGCACCGAGCCGAACAACACTTTCTACGCGATCGACGAAGCCGAAGCCCCATGGAACAGCGGCACCAAGGTCGAAGGCGGCAACAGCGGTCACCGCAACCGTGTCAAGGGCGGCTACTTCCCCGTGCCTCCCGTGGACAGCACGCACGACATGCGCAGCGAGATGTCCCTGATTCTGGAGTCCATCGGCATTCCAGTCGAAGTTCACCACCACGAAGTCGCGGGCGCTGGTCAGTGCGAAATCGGCACCAAGTTCTCGACCCTGGTTGAGCGTGCCGACTGGACACTGATGCAAAAGTACGTGATCCACAACGTGGCCAACGCCTACGGCAAAACCGCCACCTTCATGCCCAAGCCTTACGCTGGCGACAACGGCTCCGGCATGCACGTTCACCAGTCGGTCTGGAAAGACGGCAAGAACCTGTTCGCAGGCAATGGCTACGCTGGCTTGTCTGAATTCGCCCTGTTCTACATCGGCGGCATCATCAAGCACGCACGCGCCCTGAACGCGATCACCAACCCTGGCACCAACAGCTACAAGCGCCTGGTGCCTCACTATGAAGCTCCGGTCAAACTGGCTTACTCGGCCAAGAACCGCTCGGCTTCGATCCGTATCCCGAACGTGGCGTCTGACAAGGCCCGCCGCGTGGAAGCCCGCTTCCCCGATCCACTGTGCAACCCTTACCTGGGTTTTGCGGCCCTGCTGATGGCGGGTCTGGACGGCGTGGAAAACAAGATCCACCCCGGCGAAGCCGCCACCAAGGACCTGTACCACCTGCCTCCGGAAGAAGACAAACTGGTGCCCACCGTGTGCTCCAGCCTGGATCAGGCTCTGGAAGCCCTCGACAAGGACCGCGCTTTCCTGACCAAGGGCGGCGTGTTCACCGACTCGTGGATCGACGCCTACATCGACCTGAAGATGCAGGAAGTCAACCGCAGCCGCGTGGAAGTGTCTCCTGTCGAATACGACATGTACTACTCGCTGTAATCCTCCATGCGGAAGATGGCACCGCACAGTGCAGAAAAAGGACGGCTCAGGCCGTCCTTTTTTTTCTGGTCCGGCGCTGTGCTGCTGGTTGTCAGCAGCTTGGGGGCCATCACGCCCGTGCAGGCGCAAGAGCAAATCTACCGCTGTGGTCAGGAGTACACCAATGCCCCTAAGGAGCCGAGCCGCTGCGAGCGCCTGTCGCCTCAGTCGGTGACCGTGATTCCGGGACCCAGGCCCGCACGTGTGGATGCGTCCGCTTCAGCGGTCGTGTCCACGGTGGCTCCTGCCTTGAATGCGGATGCACCACAAAGGCAACGTGACCAGCAGGCGCGCACCATCGTGGCCACAGAACTGGAAAGAACCCGGCTGCGCCACGCCGAACTGGTGCAGGAATACAGGCAGGGCGCACCTGCCAAAACAGAGGCTGACGCGGCCAGCCCGCAGAAATACCAGGAACGGGTGGCCCAGCTCAAAGCCGCCATCGAGCGCCATGAGCGCGACATGGACAGCCTGCAGCGGGAACTGGCTCGCAGGCCCGCCCCTTGATGACGGTGTACCCGCCATGAAAACGCCCAGCGCCAACCCCCGATTCCAGGCCTTTGACCTGCTGGCCACGCCTGTGGCCGTGCTGGATGTCCAAGGGGGCATCGTGTCGGTCAATGCGGCCCTGGAAGATGTGCTGGGCCAGTCGCGCCGCAGCTTGCATGACACGTCATTGATCGCGCATTTTGTCGACCCGCAACCCATGCTCAATGCCCTCGCGGGCGCGCGTGCAAACGAATTTGCGGCACTGCGCTACGAAGCACTGCTGCGCCGCGCGCACCACGAAGATCCGCTGCCTGTGCATGTGATCCTGGCTCCTTCGGATCAGGTCAACGAGGTGATCGTGGAACTGCTGCCTGTGGAGCAGCAAACCCGCCAGGAGCGCGAAGAACGTCAGCTGGAGCAGGCCCAGGCCAACAAGGAGCTGATCCGCAACCTGGCCCATGAAATCAAGAACCCGCTGGGCGGCATTCGCGGCGCAGCCCAGTTGCTGGAGATGGAGCTGGACAGCAAAGAGCTGATCGAATACACGCAGGTCATCATCCATGAGGCCGATCGTCTGCAGACCCTGGTGGACCGGCTTCTGGCACCGCACCGTCGCCCGCATGTGGTGGGTGATGTGAACATCCACGAGGTCTGCGAGCGGGTGCGTTCGTTGATCCTGGCCGAGTTCCCCAAAGGCCTCAAAGTGGTGCGCAACTACGACATCTCGATCCCGGAGTTTCGGGGTGACCGCGAACAGCTGATTCAGGCCGTGCTCAACATCGCGCACAACGCAGCGCAGGCCTTGCACGAGCGCATCGCGCAAGGCGACGGCCGCATCGAATTGAAGACCCGCATCCTGCGCCAGGTCACATTCGGCAAGCAACGTTACCGCCTGGCACTGGAATTGCATGTGATCGACAACGGGCCTGGTGTACCAGACTCGATCAAGGACCGCATTTTCTTCCCGTTGATCTCGGGGCGGGAAGGCGGCTCTGGCCTGGGGCTGACATTGGCGCAAACCTTTGTCCAGCAGCACCATGGCTTGATCGAATGTGACAGCGAGCCCGGTTGTACGGATTTCAAGATTTTGATTCCGCTGCCCTGAACTTGAGAAAGCCCACATGTCGATGAAGCCGATCTGGATCGTAGACGATGACCAATCCATCCGCTTCGTGCTCGAAAAAGCACTGTTGCGCGAAGGCCTGCCGACCCGCAGCTTCACCAACCCACGGGAGGTGCTCAAGGCCCTGGACGCCGAAGGCCCGCAGGGCGGTCCGCAGGTGCTGGTCAGCGACATCCGCATGCCGGGGGGCTCGGGCCTGGATTTGCTGAGCGCCATCAAGCAACGCTTGCCCAATTTGCCGGTCATCATCATGACCGCTTTCTCCGACCTGGACAGCGCCGTGTCGGCATTCTCCAGTGGGGCCTTTGAATACCTGCCCAAGCCCTTTGATCTGCCCAAGGCGGTCGAGCTGATCCGCCGTGCGGTGGACGAAGGCAAGCGCGACGAAGTCGCCGAAGAGCAGATCACCGAAACCCCTGAAATGCTGGGTCAGGCCCCGGCCATGCAGGACGTGTTCCGTGCCATCGGTCGCCTGGCGCAAAGCCATGTGACCGTGCTCATCACGGGCGAGTCCGGCTCGGGCAAAGAGCTGGTGGCCCGCGCCTTGCACAAACACTCGCCCCGCGCGAGCGGCCCGTTTGTGGCGATCAACACCGCCGCCATCCCCAAGGACCTGCTCGAGAGCGAACTCTTTGGTCACGAACGCGGCGCGTTCACCGGCGCCCAGGCTTCACGCCGAGGCCGCTTCGAGCAGGCCGATGGTGGCACCTTGTTTCTGGACGAAATCGGCGACATGCCGTTTGACCTGCAGACCCGGTTGCTGCGTGTGCTGTCGGACGGCAATTTCTACCGCGTGGGCGGGCACAGCGCCGTCAAGGCCAATGTGCGCGTGATCGCAGCCACCCACCAGGACCTGGAGCAACGCGTCAAGGAAGGCGTGTTCCGCGAGGACTTGTTCCACCGCTTGAACGTGATCCGCCTGCGCCTGCCTGCCTTGCGCGAGCGGCGCGAAGACGTGGCCATGCTGACGCGCTACTTTTTGCAGCGCAGTGCACAACAGCTGGGCGTCGAGCCCAAGCGCATGGCCGAGGCGGCACTGGCGCAGCTGTGCAATTTCCAGTTTCCCGGCAATGTGCGCCAGCTGGAAAACATCTGCCACTGGCTGACCGTGATGGCGCCTGCCCAGGTGATCGAGTCCAAGGACTTGCCGCCTGAGGTCTTGCAGTCGGCAGACCCTGCGGTCATGGCGGTGGTGCCCCCTGCACCTGCGCCCATGGTGGTGAGCGATCTACCTGCTGCGACCTCAGAGGGTTTGGCCGTCGCATCGCTCCCGCTCGAACCTGTGGCAGCGGTGCCCAGCCCATGGGAAAGTGCGCTTGAAAGCGAAGCCCTGCAGCTGCTGGAGAGTGGCCGTACCGATGTGTGGGATGTGCTGACCCGGCGCTTTGAAACCCGCCTGATCCAGGCGGCGTTGTTCACCACCCGTGGGCGGCGCATCGAAGCGGCGCAAAAGCTGGGCATTGGCCGCAATACCATCACCCGCAAGATCCAGGAACTCGGGATCGAGGAGTGAACGCGCTGTCTATGTAGTAGGAGCGGCGCCCCCGCCGCGATAGCTCGTCCGCCTTGCTCGGACCATCGTGGCGAGGGCGCCACTCCCACACTGAAGTCCTTGATGGCGTCAACGATCAGTTTTTGCGGGCCACCCAGTAGGTGGCACCCTCGGGGCCGTATTGCTCGGCGTGCGGTTCTTCGCGTGCCACGGTGAACTCGTCACCTGCGGTCAGGTAGCGCTTTTGGCTCTTGCCACTGGCATCGGTCTGGGTCAGCCACATCTGCCCGGCCGTCACACGCGCCTTGACTCCGAACGGGTGGGTGTGCGTGTCCAGCACTGTGCCCGGCTCCCAGCTGCGTTCGAGCACTTCGTCAAAACCTTCGGCCAAGGCTTGCTGTTTGAACGCTTCAAAGGTCATGGTGGGCTCCTCAGTGAATTGGCCGTGCGGGGCGTGGGCCGACCAGTCGGTCGGTGCAGAAAATGCCATGGCCGCATCGGTGAACGGGTGCACAAACGCCAGTGACTGCGCGTGAAGCATCAAGCGCGGGCACAGCGCCCGCACCGGGGCAGGTGCGTACAGCGCATCGCCCAGCATGGGGTGGCCCATGCTTTGCATGTGCACCCGCAGCTGGTGGGTACGGCCCGTGATCGGCTCCAGCTCGACCAGCGTGGCCGTGCTGCTGCTTTGCAAGGCGCGCCAGCGGCTGCGGGCGGGCTTGCCGTCGGGGTGCACGATGTGCAACGGGCGGCGTTCCCAGTCCAGCAGGATGGGCCCGTCAATGGTGCGCCAACCTTCGGCATCGGCGCTCACGTGTTGCTGGGTTTGTTCGGGTTGGCCCGCCACCACGGCCACATAGCGCTTGTGCACCTGGCGTGTTTCAAACAGGCGGCTCATGCGCCGCTGTGCCTCAATGCCCCGCGCCATGACCAGCAGCCCGGAGGTGTCCTGGTCGAGCCGATGCACCACCAGCGCTTCGGGGCAGATGTCTTGCACCCGTTTGGCCAGGCAGTCCTGTTTGTCCGGGCCGCGTCCGGGCACCGACAACAGGCCGCTGGGCTTGTTCAGCACCAGCAGGTGTTCGTCTTCGTGGATCGGTGTCATGCCCGGGGCACTTTCAGAAGGCGGTGGCCAGGGGTTGGTCCAGCACCACGTTCGTCAGCGGGCGTGCCACACATGGCAGCACGTAGCCTTCGGCTTTTTCTTCGGCCGACAGGCCCGGCCACTCGATGGTGTAGCTGACCTCGCCACTGATCAGCTTGCACAGGCAGGTGCGGCAAGTGCCGTTGCGGCAGGAGCTGGGCAGTTGCACGCGAGACATCTCTGCCGCTTCGAGCAGCGTGAGGTCGCCTACTACGTCGAATTGCAAATCGGCGGGCAGCACCCGTGCGGTGAAGAACTGAAAATTCTTTGGCATTGTTTGGGCGTGAGGTGGCAGGGATAGGCCTGCTCCTGACGGCAAATGGCCGATTATCTGGCTTTGTCTTTTTCTTTGCCGCGTGGCGCCACATAGGTGGTGGGGGCCATCGGGCGGTCCGAGGTGTGCGTCTTGGGCGCGGATGTGTCCTTCTTTGGCTTTTTGGCCATTTTGTTGCTGCGTTGTTCGCCTTTGGCCATGGTGTGTCCTGGTAGGTGGTGCCCTGGATCGGGATGCCTGGATGTTAAAGCACAAAGCCGCAGAGGCTGCGGCTTTGTGCAGTGAGGCAAGGCCAGAGGCCCCGCGTCGTTTTACTTCACTTCGGTGACGAACTGCTCGCGTGGGCGGCGCACCTTTTTCAGGTTCACCAGCCAGTCGGCCGATGCGTCGCGGTAGCCCAGCGGCACGATGGCCACGCTGCGCAGGCCGCGGGCGGCCAGGCCCAGGATCTCGTCCACGGCGGCAGGCTCGAAGCCTTCCATCGGGGTGGCATCGACTTCTTCAAATGCAGCTGAAATCAGTGCGGCGCCCAGACCGATGTAGGCCTGACGGGCCGCGTGCTCGAAGTTCACCTTGGGGTCGCGGCCGGGGTAATTGGCCAGCAGCATCTTGCGGTAGTTTTCCCAGCCTTCGTTGGTGCCACCGCGCTCGGCATTGGTGAAGTCAAAGTAGGTGTTGATGCGCTCGGCGGTGTAGTTGTCCCACGCCGCAAACACCAGCAGGTGCGAGCCTTCGGTGACCTGAGCCTGATTGAAGGCTTTGGGCTGGATCTGGGCGCGAACGGCAGGGCTGGTGACCACGATCACCTCAAAAGGCTGCAGGCCGCTCGAGGTGGGGGCCAGGCGAGCGGCTTCCACGATGCGGTCCACTTTTTCCTGAGGCACGACCTTGCTGGGGTCCATTTTTTTGGCAGCGTAGCGCCATTGCATTTTTTTGAGCAAATCGGACATGGTTCTTCCTTGTTTTTGAAACGGATGCGAGATTGTCTCTGAAACCTATTGCATTTGCTGCCATGTGCCCGTTGGCAGGTCGCGCAGGTGATACTGCCCAATGGCGGTGCGGATCAGGCGCAGCGTGGGCAGGCCCACAGCCGCCGTCATGCGGCGCACTTGGCGGTTGCGGCCCTCGCGGATGGACAGTTCCAGCCACGAGGTCGGAATGTTCTTGCGCTCGCGGATCGGCGGGTTGCGTGGCCACAGGTCGGCAGGCGGTTCGACAGCCCGCACGCGCGCAGGCAGGGTGGGGCCATCGTTCAGCGTCACGCCCCGTGCCAAAGCACGAACCGCGTTGTCGTCCACCACGCCTTCGACCTGCACCAGGTAGGTTTTTTCCATCTTGAAGCGCGGATCGGCGATGCGGGCCTGTTCCTGGCCGTCGTCGGTCAGCAGCAGCAAGCCTTCGCTGTCGGCGTCCAGCCGTCCGGCCACATACACCCCGGGCAGGTCGATGTGATCCTTGAGCCCGCGCCAGCGTCCCTCCGGGGTGAACTGGCTGAGCACGCCATAGGGCTTGTTGAAACGGATCAGCATGGGGGCGGTGGTGGGTGACAGGTGGTTGGGGTGGAGGCCGTGAGCGTATCAGGTCGGTTAGCATCCCCGCATGAGTTCCCAATACGAATGCCTCAAGAGTGCCGATCTTTACGAAGCCTTTGGCGTCGATGCTCCTGCCCAGTTGCTGGGCAAAGCCGTCTGGCCCCGCCAGACGGGCTTGTTCATCCGCAAGGCGCAGGCTGAGCTGATCGAGCCCGCGGCCGACACCCCCGCTATGCTGGAACTGGCCCAGGGCCAATACGGGCTGGTGCCGCCTTGGGTCAAGTCGGCGTCAGACGCCAAGCTGCGCTCCACCAAGCTGGTCAACGCCCGGTCCGAGACCGTGACCACGTCCACGAATTTCCGCGACACCTGGCTGCAGGGCCAGCGCTGCATCATCCCGATGCAGGCCTTCCTCGAAGACGACTGGCGCAGCGGCAAGGCCGTGCCCACACGCATTGCCCGCGTGGACGGCAAGCCCATGGGCGTGGCGGGTCTGTGGGAGCGCTGGCACAAAGACGGCGAAGAAATCATCAGCTTTGCCATGCTGACGGTGAACGCCAACAGCCACGAGCTGATGCGCCGCTACCAGCAAAACGGCAACGAAAAACGCATGCCCGCCATCCTGAACGAAGGCGCCTACAGCGCTTGGCTGACGGCCCCGGTCGACAAGGCCAAAGAATTCATGCGGACCTATTCGGCCAGCCTGCTGCTGGCCAATCCGGTGCAGAAAAAGTAAAGCTCACCTTATAGCGATTGCTGGTAGCGCGCCAGCATCTGCGCCTGGGTTTCGGCCTCGGTCTCTTCGCCCTTGAAGGCGCGGATCTGGTCGCGCAGCATCTCGCCCATGCTGGGCATCCGCGCCCGGTCGGTGTGGTGCGAGGCGTCCCACAGCTTCGAGCGCATGAAGGCCTTGGCGCAATGCAGGTACACCGACGCCACCGTCAGACGGATCACCAACGAGGGCGTGCGCCGCGCATCGGCACACAGGGCCAGGTCGGTCGGGTCGGTGGACAGCACAGCGCGGCCATTCACGCGCAAGGTCTCGTCAAAGCCCGGCACCATGAACAAAGTGCCCAGGCGGCCCGTGGCGATGATGTTCTCCAGCGTGTCCAGCCGGTTGTTGCCCGGCGCATCGGGCACCAGGAGTGTGTGTGCGTCCAGCACCTTGACGAAACCTGCCTCTCCCCCGCGGGGCGACGCATCCATGTGCCCATCCGCATCGCTGCTGGCCAGCACCACAAAAGGCGACAAGCCAATGAACTGCACCGCATGCGCATCGAGCGCCGGGATTTCTTTTTTCAGCGAACGCTCACGGGCCGGGCCGTAGAGGTTGCGCAGGGCGGGGAGGGTGGTGATCTGCATGGATAACTTCAGTGAGATCAATTCACACGGCTTTGCCAATACGCAGGCCGACGGTGCAAATGGGCGACGGCCACGATCAGAATGCCTTGCTCATCTTGGCTGTAAATCACGCCGTATGGAAATCTGCGCAGGCGGCAGCGGCGGGTGTTGTTTGAAAGCGGATGCCAACCTTGCGGATGGCGTTCAATGAGTTGAATGGTGCGAAGAAATTCGACCAAAAACGAATCGCCCAAGCCTGGCGCTTGTTGCCTGTACCAATGGATGGCCTCGTTCAGCTCAACTTGAGCGGCGGGCAGCAGCCGCACAGTCATGCTGATTTGGCTTGGTATTTGGCAATGACCTCGTTCAATGGGATGGCTTGAACTTCGCCCCGGCGGTAAGCGGTCAGGCGGGACTCTGCCTCTTGTGCCCATTGCGCGTCCAGTGAGCTGTCACGCTCGTCCAGCGTGTCCAAAATCTGATCGACCAAAGCCATACGCTCATCAGGCGGCAGTTGTGATGCTTGATCGCAGAGTTGTTTGGCGGTTGGCATGGTGGACTCCAAAGGGCATAAGCAAGTCAGTTTAGCGAAGTTCTGCGCTTAAGGGCATTCAAGCCGCGATCCCATCCATGAATAAGTGTTGGATCTGAACGCCTGGCTGTGAAGGCTAAAACCCTTACCTCGGCTCTCTCAGAAACGCCAGCTCCTCGGGCGTGGACTGGCGGCCGAGGATGGTGTTGCGGTGCGGGTCGCGGCCAAAGCGCTCGATGATGGCTTGGTGGCGCTGCTCGAAGCGCAGGATGTCTTCCAGGCCCGGCTGTGCAAATAGAGCGACGGCTTGCGCGTGCACCAGGGCGGACTCGCTGTGCATGTAGGGCATGTAGGCAAATCTGTGCTGTGCCAAAGGCAGGCTGCGTCCAGCCCACTGGCCACCAGCTCTTGCGCCAGCGCCAAGGCCAGCGCGTCTTGCGCAAAGGCTTGGGGGGTGTCGCGGTAAACATTGCGCGAGAACTGGTCGAGCACCAAGACCTCGGCCAAACGCCCCTCGGGCGTGGCTCGTCAGGCAAACAGTTCACACCGCGCTGCCGCCGTCAGCGTGGCCCCGAACCGGGTGCGGATGGCTTCGTCCAGGGCGACGTCTTTGGCGAAATGGGCTTTGCGGGTGAGCTCGGTGAACCAGAAGTGGAGGATGGATTGGGGCTGCATCAATTGGTAGATTTATGACCCAGCGTGGCGATCCAAAGTAGATAGTTTCAGGAGTATTTGTTTCGCGGTCAGCTGGCATCTATACCTATGACGCCTTGCCGCTTGACCTCGTCCAAAGTCTTGCCCGATGTTGTTTTCCATTCGACCCAGCCATTGGCTGATCGCCCCATGACGGCCATGGCGGCTGTGCTGGGACTGGAGAACAAGTGATCTCGCGTGAAAACCAGCAGCGATCCCGTGCTGTCGGTTTGTTTGGCCAAAATGCCTTCTGTGACCAACTGGCTGCGCATTCGCTCGTGAGAAGTTCCTTGAATCGATGGCACGATCTCGGCGCGCCCCTTCGAACCTTTGTGCACCACAAAACCTTCGGAGGTGTATTCACCTACGCCGTCGGCCCCCGAGCCCTTGCAATAGAACAATTCGACGATGCCTTTAGCGGTTGGTGGATTGGTCAGGGGTTCAAAAATGGGCTGGCCCAGTGTGGCCAGCAAGGTGGCGGCGGTCTCGTGAATCTCGTGACAATCGGCTTGTAGTGGCGCGGGCGTGTAGGGTTGCGAACCAGTGTTGCCATTTTCTAGGCCGTAGCGCCCCGCCTTGGTGGCCTCGGCAATAGCCAGCCATTCCAAAAACAATGCATGCGTTTGCGTCAAGCTGTTGGTCAGGGAGATAACCACGAAAGCGCGGTTCCAGAAATCTTTGTTCTGGTGGTGTTGCTCCAAGCGCTTGCCCACACTGCCTGACTGCCCAATGTAGGAGCGAGGTAAACCCGCCTCAGACAATTCGCCCATCAAAAAGTACACGCCCACTTGCTGCGCCTCGGGCATCTTGAGGAAGTCTGCCAGTTGGCTGCGCGGCACCTCGATCACGCGAACAATCCGCGTTGTAATTTCGGCTACGCGCATCCCACGTGGATCACCACTTGGGAGAAAAATTTGGATGGTTTGAGGGCGTGAGGTCAATTTCACTTCCCCCACGAGTCCTTCAACCCCGCCACCCGATTGAACACCGGCTTAGCTCCCGCCACATGGTCCAGGCGATCCGCCACAAAGTACCCAAACCGTTCAAACTGGAACTTCTGATCCGGCTGTGCAGCGGCCAGTGACGGTTCCACATACGCCGTCACCACTTTCAGGCTGTTGGGGTTCAGGCTTTGCAAGAAGTCTTTGCCGCCCGCGTCAGGGTGCGCTTCGGCAAACAGGCGGTCGTACAGACGCACTTCGGCCTGCACGCCATCGGCCACGCCCACCCAGGTGATGGCGGCTTTGGCTTTGACGCTGTCGGCGCCGGGCGTGCCGCTCTTGGTGCCGGGGATCACTTTGGCGTGCACTTCGGTCACGTGGCCTGCCGCGTCGCGTGCGCAGCCGGTGCATTCGATCACGTAGCCGCCTTTGAGGCGCACCACGTTGCCGGGGAACAATCTTTTGTAGCCCTTGGGCGGCACTTCTTCAAAGTCTTCGCGCTCGATCCACACTTCTTTGCCGATCAGGAATGTGCGGTCGGCTGGGGGCGTTTGGCCCTCGGCCACTGCGCTGTGGGGCAGGGCGGGTTGGGTGCAGGTCTCGGTGTAGCCGTCGCTGCCAAAGGCTTCTGCCCAGTTGGTCAGCACGAGTTTGACGGGGTCGAGCACGGCCATGCCGCGGTGGGCCTTATTTTCCAGGTCTTCGCGCAGGCAGCCTTCAAGGGTGCTGTAGTCGATCCAGCTGTCGCTTTTGGTCACGCCAATGCGGTCGGCAAACAGGCGCAGGCTCTCGGGCGTGTAGCCCCGGCGGCGCAGACCGACGATGGTGGGCATGCGGGGGTCGTCCCAGCCGCTGACTTTGCCTTCATTGACCAGTTGCGCCAGCTTGCGCTTGCTGGTGATCACATAGGTCAGGTTCAGGCGCGCAAATTCGTACTGTTTGGGCGCGGGCGCGGCCAGCAGGCCGGATTCGCACAGGCGCTCCATCAACCAGTCGTAAAACGGGCGCTGGTCTTCAAACTCCAGCGTGCAGATGCTGTGGGTGATTTGCTCCAGCGCGTCTTCGATAGGGTGGGCAAAGGTGTACATCGGGTAGATGCACCATTTGTCGCCCGTGTGGTGGTGGGTGGCGCGGCGGATGCGGTAGATGGCCGGGTCGCGCATATTGATGTTGGGCGAAGCCATGTCAATCTTGGCGCGCAGCACGGCGGCGCCGTCGGCCAGCTTGCCGTCACGCATTTCGCGAAAGCGCGTCAGGTTTTCTGCCACGGTGCGCGTGCGGAAAGGGCTGTCCACGCCGGGTTTGCCAAAGTCGCCACGGTTGGCACGCATGTCTTCGGCGCTTTGTTCATCCACATAGGCATGTCCGGCTTCGATCAGCGCCTCGGCAGCGCGGTACATGAAGTCGAAGTAGTCGCTGGCCTGGTAGGGCGCGGCGCTGCCGGGGGCCTGGCCCATTTGGGCCCAGTCAAAGCCGAGCCACTTGACGGCGTCGATGATGCTGTTGACGTATTCGGTGTCTTCTTTTTCGGGGTTGGTGTCGTCAAAGCGCAGGTGGCACACGCCGCCGTATTCCTTGGCCAGCCCGAAGTTGATGCAGATGCTCTTGGCGTGGCCCACGTGCAGGTAGCCGTTGGGCTCGGGCGGAAAGCGGGTGCGGATCTTGGCTGGGTCGGGCTCGCCTGCAGCGTGGTGCGCGGCGTCGCCGGGGCTGCCTGCCCAGCGGCGGCTGGCGTAGGTGCCTTTGTCCAGGTCGTTTTCGATGATCTGGCGCAGGAAGTTGCTGACTTTGGCTTCGCCTTCGGAGGCTTTGTCGGTGGGAGCATTCATGCCCTGATTTTAGGGGCTGGATCGGGTTGATCCGTACCGAAGCGATGCAAGCCGTGCGCAGCCGGTTGAACCGACGACCTTCATTAGAATGCGGGACCGCGCCTGAAAAGCCTCACGGATCTTTCCTGACGCTTCCGGCCACAAGACATTCCCAACCCTTTGCCGCGCAGGACCCTGGCGGTTCATGCGCCTGCTGCATTTTTCCCGATCGGCTTCATCCGTGCGAAACCAATTCCGTTCCCGAGAGGCAGCCATGCCTTTCATCATGCTGGCCGTGTTGATCGACATGGCCGCCATTGGTGTGATCATCCCGGTCCTGCCAGCGCTGGTAGGCAGTTTCTCCAGCAGCCAGGCCGACCAGGCCTACTGGTACGGTGTGTCGGCGGTGGCGTTTGGGCTGTCCAACTTTCTGGCCTCGCCTGTGCTGGGGGCCTTGTCGGACCGCTTTGGTCGGCGGCCGGTGCTGTTGCTGGGCTTCATGGGGCTGGGTGTGAGCTTTTTTGGCACGGCTTTGAGCACGACGCTGTGGGGTTTGATGGTCGTGCGCATGGTGGGCGGCGCCATGCAGGCCAACGCGGCCATTGCCAACGCCTATGTGGCCGACATTTCCGCCCCTGAGCAGCGCGCCAAGCGTTTTGGTTTGCTGGGCGCCATGATGGGGCTGGGCTTCATCATCGGTCCGGTGCTCGGGGGCTTGCTGGGCGCGGTCAACCTGCATTTGCCCTTTTATGTTGCAGGCAGCCTGACTTTGCTCAACTGGCTGTATGGCTACTTTGTGTTGCCCGAGTCCTTACCTGTGTCGCAGCGCAAACCGTTCAGCTGGCGCGCTGCCAACCCGGCGTCGTCCCTGCGCAAGCTGGCGCAGCTCAAGGGGGTGGGGCCCCTGGTGGGCGTGGTGGCGTTCAGTGGACTTGCCCAGTTTGTGCTGTACACCGTCTGGGTGCTCTACAACAGCTTCAAGTTCGGTTGGGGCCCGCAAGAGAACGGCTGGTCACTGGCCGTGGTGGGCATCGTGGCGGTGCTGGTGCAAGGCGTGCTGATGGGGCGCTTGCTCAAGCGCTTTGTGCCGCAGAAGCTGGCCATCATGGGCCTGGTGTCATCGGTGGTGGCCTACACGCTGTGGGGTGCGGCCACCGAGGGCTGGATGATGTATGCCGTCATTGGCTTCAATCTGCTGGGCGGCACCGTAGCGGCATCGGTGCAGAGCATGATTTCATCGGCGGCTGACAGCAAAAGCCAGGGTCAAACCATGGGCGCTGTCAGCTCGCTGGGCGGCCTGATGGCGGTGGTCGCCCCGCTGCTGGGCGCGCCTTTGCTGGCCATGGTTTCTCACCTGCCACGGGGCGACTGGCGCATTGGCGCACCGTTCTTCTTTTGTGCCGCCTTGCAACTGGGATCACTCGCGTTGGCGGTCATGCATTTGCGCAGGCACCGCAGGGCGCGCCTGCACCGCGCCTGAAGTGGCAGCTTCAGATCATGGTCCAGGGCTTCACATGGCCTTGAACAAGTGGGTGTACAGCCGACTCACGGGCAGCGCCTCGGTCTGGCCTTTGAGCCGCAAGCTGTAACGCCCCGACTCGTCACGGGTGACGGTTTCAATGGCGGTGGCGCGCACCACTGAGCCCCGATGGATTTGCCAAAAGACCTGCGGATCCAGACGCTGCATGAGTTCCTTCAGCGGCGTGCGCAAGAGCACTTCGGTGCCGTCCTGCGTGAACACGCGCACGTATTTGTCGGCGGCTTCCAGTCGCAGCACGTCGGCCACGGGCACCATGCGCAACTGATTGCCCTGACTGGCTTGCAGCAATTGCAGCAAGGGTTGAGGCTTGGGGGCCTCCATCGGGGTGTTGAGAAGCGCGCGCAGTTGGCCCAGCACCGGGTCCAGCGCCGAAGAGGGCGTGCGCACCTGTGAACGCTGCTGCAGGGCCGAGCGCAGGCGAGTCACCGTCTGGGCCAGGCGGTCGCTGCGCACGGGTTTGAGCACGTAGTCCACGGCTTGCGCTTCAAAAGCCTTGATGGCGTATTGGTCGTAGGCAGTCACAAATACCAGCAGCGGAAAGGCCGTGTCATCGGGCCAGTCTTCGGTCAGTTCGGCCGCGGCTTCGAGTCCGCTTTGGCCGGGCATGCGGATGTCAAAAAACAGCACATCGGGGCGATGGTGCAGCGCCAGTTGCACGGCGCTCAGGCCGTCGCCTGCGGTGGCCTGAACCTGCAACTCGGGCCACAGGGCGCGCAGTTCGCGGGTCAGGGTTTGCGCCAGCAGGGGCTCGTCTTCGGCGATCAAGGCGGTGGGCGAGGTGTTCATGCGTTCAGGGGCGTTTCAAAAGGCAAAGTCAGCACCACGCAGGTGCCGCCTGCGGCCGCAGGGCTGATGCGCAGACTTGCGCGCTCGCCATACAGGGTGTGCAGACGCTGGCGCACATGGGCCAGGCCCCATGATGTCTTGGCTGTGTTGTGCAGGGCAGAGCGATGGGTTTCGGCCAGTGCCAATTCGCTGATGCCGCTGCCGTTGTCGCGCACCGTCAGCACCAGCTGCTGTCCATTGACGCGGGCCTGCACCTCGATGCGGCCTCCGGCCACCAGCGGCTCCAGCCCGTGGCGGATGGCGTTTTCCACCAGCGGCTGCAAGACAAAGCTGGGCACATTTGCTGCCGTCAGTGCAGGCGGCAAATCCAGCGCAAACGCCAGACGCGGCCCCATGCGGATCGCCATCAGGCTCAGGTAATCGCCCAGGCGCGAAAACTCGTCGGTCAGCGGATGCAGCGGTTGGCGAGACGCTTGCAGCGTGGTGCGCAGGTAGTCGTTCAGGTGGTCCAGCATGGCGTGGGCGCGTTGTGTGTCGTGCCCGATGAGCGCCCGCAAATGCGCCAGCGTGTTGAACAGCATGTGCGGCTCCAGCTGAGATTGCAGCAGCATGAGCTGGGCTTGCGTGACCTGGGTGGCCAGTGATTCGGATTTGGCGCGTTGGTAAAAAAACGCCACAAACGCCGCGCTGATCGCCACCGAGCTGACCACCATGCCGGCAAAGCGGTTGCGGTTGAAATGCCATAAATCCCAGGTGGACCAGCCCGCATAGGCGTCGCCCACCAGCGTGCCCAACACATAGCCCAGCGGAATGCCCACCAGCAGCATCAGGCTGGCGCGCACAGCAGGTGGCCAATAAAACGGCCCTTGCGCACGCAGCTGGTGCTTGAACACAAAGCGCGCCACATCGGTGAACAGCCAGATGAAGGTCGAGATGGCGTAGGCATAAACCAGCGACACCTCAAAGCGATGCGGCAGACCATCGCTTTTGTGTCCGATCCAGGTGGCCACAGCGATGGGCAGCGACACCGCCCACACGATCAACAGACGTTGCAGCAAAGGTTTGCGTTGCTCGGCGGGGAGCCAGGTGAAGAGACGGTGGAGAGGCATGCGGTATTGAAAACTTTTGCTGGAAGAATAACGCGAGTTCAAACCCGTCCGGCGTCTGTTTGCAATTGGAGCAAGCAGCAAGCCCGTGCATTCAGCAAGCCCGAAAACAGGCCATACAAGGCGCTGATGCCGATGGCCGCTTGCACGTTGTGCAGTTGGTCGGGTGCTACGGCACCCAGCATGCCCACGACAAACTTGCAGGCAAAGATGGCCATGAACAAGGCCAAGGGCCACCCGCTGCCAGGCACGGTGAAGCGCCGGGTGTCGGCGTTGTAGCTTGCGCCAGCAGGGGCCGGGCCTTGACCCAGCCCCCAGCTCACCAGCCAGCAGGTGGCCACCCAACTCAGCAGGGCCAGTGTCAGCCAGGGCGTGTGGCGCCATTGCTGAATGACGCCGACCAGTGTGACCACCGTCAGCGCGATGTTGATGCCCAGCAGCCGTGATTTGCGCACCTGCCGGGTGCGGGTTTGCAGCAAGCCCAAAACAATCAGGCCGATGAGCAGGGCGAAAACCCAGACGGGGATGTGTTGAAGTGTTTGCATGTCGAGGTTGTTTTCTGAATTCAAATCCAGCCCAGCCACTGACCCCACACCAGTTGGCCCAGGTAGCGCTGCGGCAGCAGGGTGAACAGCCCGGTGACCATGCAGGCTGCGATGTAGAGCCATTGCATGGTTCGGCGGTGGGCACTGATCTGACCTTGAGCAATAGCGCGCAGGCCTTTGTAAAGACTGAAAAAAGTCACAGGCACGAGCAGATGGATAGGGGTGTAGCCTGCCCAATTGGGCAGCCCGTAGTCACGAATGAGGATGCTGCTGAAGGCTGCACCGGCCATGCAGGTAACCCAGGCGTAGCCCATGCCCCGGTGCAATCGTGGGCGCGTGGTGCCCAGCCGCGACCACAGCGCGACGGGGCCAATGGTCACGGCAGTCAGGGCCAGGCTCATGTGGGTGGCGATCACGGGTGTCAGTTGCATGCGCTTCCTCCTGAATATTTTGGGCATGGCTGGATGAGGCTCGACTGTGCGGGCTGGCCTGCACTTTGTGAAGCGGGATGCGACCAAACCGCGGGTCTGCGGCGTCAGTTGCAGCACAGCAGTGCGAATGGACTGGATCACATGTGCCAGCGGCGATAATCCAGCTCAGTTTTCAGGAGCGTTTGTGGACACCGTTTTGCTGCTCAAAGCCGCCGTGATGGGGCTGGTCGAAGGTTTGACCGAGTTTTTACCGATTTCGTCGACCGGACATTTGATCCTGGCGGGCGCTTTGCTGGGTTTTGACGACGACAAGGCCAAGGTGTTTGACATCGCCATCCAGACGGGTGCCATCTTTGCGGTGGTCCTGGTCTATTGGGAAAAAATCCAATCGACCATCAAGGCCTTGCCTTACCGCGAGGAAGCGCAGCGCTTCGCGTTCAATGTGTTCATCGGCTTTGTGCCTGCGGTGGTGCTGGGCTTGCTGCTGGGCAAGGCCATCAAGGCGCATTTGTTCACGCCTTGGGTGGTGGCCACGACGTTCATCATCGGTGGCTTCATCATCCTGTGGGCCGAGCGCCGCCCGGCCAGCTCGGTGCGCATCCGTGCGGTGGAGGACATGCGCGGGCGCGACGCGCTCAAGGTGGGCCTGGTGCAGTGCCTGGCCATGATTCCGGGCACCAGCCGCAGTGGCGCGACCATCATTGGCGGCATGCTGCTGGGTTTGTCGCGCAAGGCGGCAACCGATTTTTCCTTCTATCTGGCGATCCCGACCCTGATCGGTGCCGGGGCCTACAGCCTCTTCAAAGAGCGCGCCTTGCTGTCCATGGCCGATGTGCCGCTTTTTGGTGTAGGGCTGGTGGTGTCGTTCATCAGCGCATGGGTCTGCGTGCGCTGGTTACTCAAGTTCATTTCGAGCCACAGCTTTGAAGCGTTCGCTTGGTACCGCATCGTCTTCGGTCTGGTGGTGTTGGGCACCCACTACACCGGTTGGGTGACCTGGGCGGCTTGAGCCGCTGCAGGCCGCCTCAAGCGCCCAGGTTGCGCAGCGAGGCTTCGATCGCTGCCGCCGTGGCCAGGGGCTTTTCCATGGGCACCAGGTGGGAGCCGTCGAGCATCATGACGCGGCCCTTGACCACCTGCTGGGTCAGCTCGGTGCCGGCCTGGCGCATTTCCAGCGAGTGCGTGCCGCCAATGAAGGCCACCGGGCACTTGAGCGGGTGCCGTTTGAGCATGCTGCTCAGTTTGTCAGGCAGTGAGTTGTAGATCGCGGTTTCAATATCGCGGTCAAAACTCAGGTAACGCTGGCCATCCTGCTCGTGCGTGCCGTGTTCCACATAGTCGCGCAACACCTGCGGGTCCCAGTGGGCAAAGGCTTTTTTGTGCTGAAAGCTCTCCAGTGCCGCCTCCAGGCTGGGCCAGTGGTTGCGGCGTTTTTGGCTGATGCGCCCGGGCGACAAAGCTCCCACCAGCGCGGTGCGTTTGGCCAGGCCCAGGGTGGTGGCACGCCAGCCGCCCAGCACCGGGGAGTCGATCAGCAGCACGCCACGTGCCAGTTCGGGGTGACGGGCAGCGCACATCAGGCTCAGGATGCCGCCCAGCGAGTGGCCCACCAGAAAAGCCGGCGCCCCCGTGCCCTGTTTTTTGCGCGCAAAGTCGGCCAGTTGCTCCACGAGGTGCGGCCAGTTGTTGGTCACAGGGTATTTGGGGTCGTGACCGAATTTCTCGACCGCATCGACCTTGAAACCCCGCTGGCGCAGGCTGTCAAACAACACACGGTAGGTGCTGGCCGGGAAGCTGTTGCCATGCGAGAAAACGATGCAGGCTGTCATGGCTTCAATTTTTCGGCAAAAGACGCTGCAAGGCGTACAGGGCATCGAGCGCCTCGCGGGGACTCAATGCATCGGGGTTGATCTGGGCCAGAGCGGCCTCGATGGCGGTGGGGCCTGCGGCTTCGGTTTCGGGCGGCGGGGCGAACAAGTCCACTTGGGCGCGTGCATCCTGCGCACCCGATTCGAGGGCTTGCAGGGTGTGGCGTGCATGGTTGAGTACGGCTGCGGGCATGCCCGCCAGACGGGCCACCTGCACACCATAGCTTCGGCTGGCGGGGCCGTGCTGCAGCTCGTGCAGGAACACGATGTCGCTGCCCGATTCGGCGGCGCTCACATGCATGTTGACGGCCGCGGTGTGCGTGGCCGGGAACTCGGTCAGCTCGAAGTAATGCGTGGCAAACAGCGCAAAGCATTGCGTCTTGTTGTGCAGTTGCGTGGCGATGCCGCTGGCCAGCGCCAGGCCGTCAAAGGTGGAGGTGCCGCGCCCGATCTCGTCCATCAGCACCAGTGCGTTGGCGCTGGCACTGTGCAGAATTTGCGCGGCTTCGGTCATCTCCAGCATGAAGGTCGATTGGGCGTTGGCCAGGTCGTCGGCTGCACCGATGCGGGTGTGGATCGCATCGATGGGCCCCAGGCGACAGCTGCTGGCGGGCACATGGCTGCCAATGCTGGCCAGGAGCACGATCAGTGCCACCTGGCGCATGTAGGTCGATTTACCGCCCATGTTGGGGCCGGTGATGATTTGCATGCGCTGGCGTGGGCCCATCACGGTGTCGTTGGCGATGAAGCTTCCGCCCGAGAGTTCTGCGAGGCGCGCTTCGACCACCGGGTGACGACCTTGTCGGATGTCGATGCAAGGCTCGCGGGTGAATTCGGGTGCGCACCAATTCAGTGTCATGGCACGCTCGGTCAGGGCGCACAAGGCGTCCAGCCCGGCCATGGCCTGGGCCAGGCCGGTGAGGGCGGGCACATGGGGTTGCAACTGGTCGAGCAGGCCTTCGTAGAGCCATTTCTCGCGGGCCAAGGCCCGCTCTTGCGCCGACAGGGCCTTGTCTTCAAAGGCTTTCAGCTCGGGCGTGATGAAGCGCTCGGCGTTTTTGAGGGTCTGACGGCGGCGGTAGTCGTCGGGTACTTTATCGAGCTGACCTTGGGTGACTTCGATGTAGAAGCCATGCACCTTGTTGAACTGCACGCGCAGGTTGGCGATGCCTGTGCGCTCTTTCTCGCGGGTTTCGAGGTCGAGCAAAAAGCTGTCGCAGTTGGTCTGGATGGCGCGCAGTTCGTCCAGTTCGGCGTCCAGCCCCGGAGCGATCACGCCGCCATCGCGCACCAGCGTGGCGGGTTCTTCGAGCAGCGATTGCGCCAGCAGCTGTGCGCAGCCTGCAGGCGGGGTGAGCCAACGGGCCAGACGGGCCAGCAGGGTGTCGCTTTCGGCTTGCAGCGTGGCCAGCGTTTGCGCCAGGCCCTCAGCGCGCTCCAGCGCATGGCGCAACGCCACCAGCTCGCGTGGCCGCACCTGGCGCAGTGCAGTGCGGGCGGTGATGCGCTCGACGTCACTGGCACCCTTGAATTGCTCGCGCAGTGGGCGCCACTGACCGCTGGACTGCAGCAGGCCAATGGCCGCCAGGCGCTCTTGTGCCTGGTCCCGGGTGCGTTGCGGGGTCAGCAGCCAGTTCTTGAGCATGCGGCTGCCCATGCCTGTCATGCAGGTGTCCAGCAGCGAAAACAGCGTAGGCGAATCCTCGCCACGCAGGGTCTGCACCAGCTCCAGGTTTCGGCGTGTGGTGGCGGGCAGGTCGATCAGGGTGTCCGAGCGCTGCACGCGGATGCTTTGCACGTGCGGCAGGCTGCGGCCCTGCGTGTGTTCGGCATAGGTCAGCAATGCTGCTGCGGCGGCATGGGCGTCGTGCAGGGTGTCGGCGCTCCAGGCGGCCAGGCTGGCCGCCTGCATTTGCTCCTGCAGTTTGCGTTGACCCAGGCCGGCGTCGAACTGGAAGTCCGGGCGCAAGGCCAGCGACAGACCTTTGGCGCGGTGTTGCTGGCGGATGCTGTGCAGGCGTTGCTCGAAGCTTTGCGTCATGCCACCGCTGGCCAGCAGCTCGCTGGGGCCGATGCGGTCGATCCAGTCGGCGAGTTCGTCGTGCGTGCATTCGGCCAGGTGGACCACGCCTTGCGTCACGCTCAGCCACGCCAGGCCACAGCGGGCCTTGGGGGCCTGGTGCACGGCCAGCAAAATGGCTTCGCTTTTGTCGGGCAGCAGTTCGGTGTCTGTCAGGGTGCCGGGGGTGACCACGCGCACCACTTTGCGCTCCACCGGGCCTTTGGCGGTGGCCACGTCGCCGACTTGTTCGCACAGCGCGACCGACTCTCCCAGCTTGATCAGCCGTGCCAGGTAGTTTTCAACCGCGTGAAAAGGCACGCCCGCCATCACCACGGGTTCCCCCGCAGACTGACCGCGCCGGGTGAGGGTGATGTCGAGCAGGCCAGCGGCTTTTTCGGCGTCGGCAAAGAACAACTCGTAAAAGTCGCCCATGCGGTAGAACACCAGCGTGTCAGGGAACTCCGCCTTGATGGCCAGGTACTGCTGCATCATGGGGGTGTGCGCCGACAGGTCGGGTACAGGCTTCTTGGCGGAGGAAATATCGTTTTGCATCAATGACTTGGCCAAGGGGTGCCCGGGCTGGAGCCGGATTTTGGTTGGTCAAATTATCTTTAAAAACAACGGCAATCAGGTGCCGGGTGGAAATTAATTGTTGAAGCCCTGCAGACCGCTTTGATGGGCCCTTGGCAGGCATGGAGCAGAAGGCTACTGTGTGAATTGTTCAACAGACCTGCTGTTTGAAACAAAGGACAGTGCTGCCAGGGCGGATGTTTGGAAGCCGCTCTGTGCGCGAACCATTTCGCCAGCGCACCCCCTTGTCATGCAGCGCCAAGCTGCCAATTTCTTGGATGGAGAACACACCATGAGCAACCTCGCACGCTTTAACCCTTTCAGTGAACTGCGCGACCCCTTCAGCGACGATTTTTTCAAAGGCTTTGCCCTGCGGCCGGTTTACCGAATGATGGAGGGCGAGCCTCAGATGCGTCTGGACATGAGCGAAGACGACAAAAATTTCTTTGTCAAAGCGGAAATCCCGGGCGTCAAAAAAGAAGACATCAAGGTGTCTGTGGACGGCAATCAGGTGTCTGTGAGCGCGGAAGTGAAAAAAGAAAAGGAAGAAAAAGAAGGCTCCAAAGTGATCCGCAGCGAACGCTACTACGGCAGCGTGGCACGCAGCTTCACCTTGGGTGAAAGCGTGGATCAGTCTGCGGCTGTGGCCAAGTACGAAGACGGTGTCCTGCAGCTGACCTTGCCCAAAAAGCCCAATGGCAAGAGCCATGTTCTGAAAATTTCCTGAACGCCCTGTTCAGACCGTGGTCTGTCCCCTGCGGTATGGCCTGGGGCTGGAGCGCGATGGCCGATGGTCTTGGATTGAAGGAGCCGACATGGGCAAACAACTGACTGCAGGCGATCTTTGCAAGCGCAAGGTCACCGTGGGTTACCGGCAAACCACGCTGGTGGCTGCAGCGCAACTGATGCGCGAGGACCATGTGGGCTCGGTGGTGGTGGTTGACGATGAAAACGGCAGTCGCATCGTTTGCGGCATGGTCACCGACCGGGACATCGTGATGTCGGTGGTGGCCACGGGGCTGCACCCCGAGCCGCTTTATCTGGAAGACATCATGTCCGAGCAGTTGGTGACGGTCAGCGAAACCGATTCATTGACCGATCTGATGCAGGCCATGCGCGATCACGGGGTGCGCCGCTTGCCCGTGGTCGATGCGCGCGACGAGTTGATGGGCATTGTCACGATGGACGATGTGCTGAAAATTCTGGTGCGGGAGTTGAACATGCTGGTTGGCACGATGGACACGGCCATCCGGCAAGAGCACGCTCGGCGGCAGTGAGTGCCGCCGAGGGGCCTGGTGCTGGGTACAGTCTTAAAACGGAGCGTCTTGGGATTCTGAGCCGTCGTCTTGCGCTGCGGCGTCTTCTTCGCCATCCGCGCTGTTGCCGCGCTTGAGGGTGTCAACGGCAGCGCGCACGGTGGCCTTGTCGCCTGCACTGGCGAATTTGCTGAACTTGCCAAGGATGCTGACCAACTGGCCGTAAATGCGGGGCGCGCCTGCCAGGCACTCTTTTTGTTCCAGAAAGTCGGACTCGCCTGTGAAGTTGCCCACCAGGCCGCCTGCTTCGGTCACCAGCAGCGATCCCGCAGCCACATCCCAGGGCGACAGACCGGTTTCGAAGAACCCATCGGTGAAACCCGCGGCCACATAGGCCAGGTCCAGCGCTGCGGAGCCCGGACGGCGCAGACCGGCGGTGCGTTGCATCACGTCACCCATCATGCGCAGGTAGTGGTTGAAGTTGTCGCCCTTGCGGAAGGGAAAGCCTGTGGAGATCAGGCACTCCTGCAGACGGGTGCGCTTGCTCACGCGGATGCGGCGCTCGTTCATGTACGCACCGCGGCCTTTGGTGGCGGTGAACAGGTCGTTGCGGCTGGGGTCGTAAATGACGGCTTGCTCGATCTTGCCGCGCACCTGCAAGGCAATGCTCACGCAGTAAACAGGAAAGCCGTGGATGAAGTTGGTGGTGCCGTCCAGGGGGTCGATGATCCAGATGTGATCAGCGTTGGGGTTGCCATGTGTGCTGCCCGATTCCTCGGCCAGGATGCCGTGGTCAGGGTAGGCGGTGAGCAGCGTCTCGATGATGACGGCTTCGCTGGCATGATCCACCTCGGTCACGAAATCGTTGACCTGCTTTTGCGAAATCCGAACGGATTCGACATCGAGGGCTGCGCGGTTGATGATCGCGCCAGCGGCGCGCGCAGCCTTGATGGCCACGTTGAGCATGGGGTGGAGTGTGGACGACATAGATTGTTAAGAACCAGACTGGCCAGCGCACGATCGCGCTGGCGAAGTGCGTATTTTCCCATGAAAAGCTGACAACAGATGGCCCGAGCCCTCAAAAAGCCATGTTGGCCACTCACGGCGTTGTGGAAGGCAGTTTTTCGGGACGCAGGCCCTTTCATTTTTTGAACACACAAATACGCTTTAATGGGTGTTGTCTGCACCATCCTGGGCAGGCCAAAGCCGTTTTCAAGGAGCGCCTGTGCTTGAGTTTTTGTTTTGGTTGCTTGGCGAGTTGATTTTCAATGCCGTGCTGAACCTGCCTTTGATGCTCTGGCGCGAGCGGCGGCACGAGCCTACGGCGGTGCGCTGGATGGTCGACCTGCTGGGGACTTTGGCTGTCGGGGCTTTGGCGGGCTTGTTGTCGGTGGTGGTGTGGAGCCATGCCTTGCTGGTCTGGACGCCTTTGCGCTGGGTGAGTTTGATCCTTTCGCCTTTTTTGGCAGCGGCCCTGGTGGTGTTGTGGCGCAGGCGCAGAGCCGATGCCACGCTCCATGGACTGATCCACTCAGGCGCTATGGCGTTTTGCCTCACCCTGAGCCTGGTGGCGGTGCGTCACTTTTCACTGGCCTGAAGCACTGGCCTCAGGACTTGCATGGACAATCGGGGCATGAAAACCCGATTCATCCTGATCGAAACCAGCCATGCGGGCAATGTGGGCGCCGCCGCCCGGGCCATGAAAGTCATGGGCTTTGACGAACTGGTGCTGGTCAAGCCGCGCTGGCAGAACGTGCTGCGCAAGGAAGAGACCATCCAGCGCGCCAGTGGGGCCAACGATGTGCTGGCCAAGGCCCGCGTGGTCGAGACGCTGGACGAGGCACTCGACGGTGTGACGCATTTGTGCGCCACGGCCATGACCCCGCGTGACTTCGGGCCGCCCACACGGGCCCCGCGTGAGCACTTTGCCGAGTTGACCCGGCCCGGCGCACCCGAGCAGTCGGTGGCCTTTTTGTTTGGCTCCGAGCGCTATGGCATGAAAAACGAGCACGTTTATCGCTGCCATGTGGCGCTGTCGATTCCGACCAACCCCACGTTCGGCTCGCTCAACCTGGGCTCGGCGATTCAGGTGATTGCTTACGACTGGCGCATGGCCTTGGGCGGTTTTCCGGTGCAGGCAGCGGCCAGCCCTGTGGACAGGGCCGATGCCCAGCAGGTGGCGGGCATGTTGGGCCACTGGGAGCAGGCCTTGACCGAGATCGGCTTCCTGGACCCGGCCGCACCCAAAAAGCTGATGCCGAGGCTCAACCAGCTGTTCAACCGGGCGGATCTGCAGACCGAGGAAATCCACATCCTGCGCGGGATGGCCAAGGCCATGATGGAAGCTGCCCGCCGGCCCGAACAAGGGCATTGAGCAAGCGATAGACTTGGGGTCTATGTTTTCCCGCCTTCACGCCGACATCCAGTGCATCCTTGAACGCGACCCGGCCGCCCGCAGCGCCTGGGAAGTGCTCACCTGCTACCCGGGCCTGCATGCCTTGATCCTGCACCGCCGTGCCCATTGGTGCTGGAACCATGGCTTCAAATGGCTGGGGCGCTTCATCTCGCATATGTCGCGCTGGCTGACGGGCATCGAAATCCACCCCGGCGCCAAGATCGGCAACCGGGTGTTCTTTGACCACGCCATGGGCGTGGTGGTGGGCGAGACCGCTGAAATTGGCGACGGCTGCACCATCTACCAGGGCGTGACTTTGGGCGGCACATCGCTCTACAAAGGCACCAAGCGTCACCCGACCCTGGGCAAGGATGTGGTGGTGAGCGCCGGGGCCAAAGTGCTGGGCGGCTTTGAAGTAGGCGACGGCGCCAAGATCGGCAGCAACGCGGTGGTCATCAAGCCCGTGCCCGCCGGGGCCACGGCGGTGGGCATTCCAGCCCGCATCATCCCGTCCAAAGCAGGCGAGAGCGCCGATGTGTCGGGCACCGACCGCAAGTTCAACGCCTATGGCATCACCCAGGAAGACGATCCTGTGAGTCAGGCGCTGCGCGGCCTGATCGACAACGCGGCAGGCCAGGAGCACCAGATTGCGATGCTCTGGAAAGCCGTGGAACAGCTGTGCGCCCAGCAACAGGTGCAAATGCCCGGCGATGCGGCCCGCAGCGAGACCTTTGAGGCCGACAAGCTCAACGAGCTGGTGGGCAAATGAGCGGTCTGCTCAGGTCAGTCGCTGGCGACTGACCGGCCTTGGGTGCTCAATTCGAGCCGCCTGCGGTACAGGCTTTCATAGCGCTTGAGGGCTTCCGGATCCTTGCCGCTTTGCGCTTGCGTCAGCGCCTCGGTTTCCAGCTGTTTCAAGCGATCGATCAGCATCAGGTTGAGCAAGCCGCGCAGCTCCTGCCGTGCTTCCTGCGGCTCGGGCGGGGTAGGGTCGTCACCTGCGTTCAGGCCGTGTTGTCCCATCCAGCGTTCGGCCTGCTCGGCGAAGAGCTGCCCTTGCATTTCGGCTTGGAGCGCTGACCAGCCCAGGGGGCCGTGTTCGTGGAACTGTGCCTCCATCCAGGCGAACAGCATGCCGTGGGGCATGGGCAACTCGCACAGCATGGCTTGATCTTCGCCTGCCAGCGTTTCCCACAGGGCCATGTTGCCCAGCAGCAGGCGTGCGGCATGGTCGGCGCGGCTGGCGGGCTGGGTGCGGGGGCCGGTGTTGGGCGGTGGCGCGGTCTTGGGCCAACGGCTGTTGCCCGAGCCTTTTTCAAATTTGCGTGGCCAGCTTTTGGCAGGCGTATTGGTGCTGGCGTAGCCTGCGTATTCGGGGTGAGGTGCGGCCTGCCGGGTCGGTGCTGCCGTCGCAGGCGATGCGGCAGGGGCAAAGCGCTGGTCGCTGGCCGCTTGCTGGCCCCACAAGCGCTCCAGACCCGCGGTTTCGAGCTGGATGAGCTGGGCCAGCTCGGCCAGCAGTTGCTGCTTGAGCGCGCCGTCGGGCAGCAGTTGCCAGAGTGGGCGGGCCTGGCTGGACAGGCGCGCACGCCCCTCGGCGGTGTGCAGGTCGCAGTCGGCGCTGGCGGCTTCGATCAAAAAGCGCGACAGCGGCATGGCCTGTTTGATCTGCTGGGCAAAAGCGTCCTGGCCGAACTCGCGCACATAGCTGTCGGGGTCATGCTCCGCAGGCAGGAACAAAAACTTGATGCTGCGCACATCGGTGGCGTAGGGCAGGGCACCGTCCAGCGCCTTGCGGGCGGCGCGGCGACCTGCGCTGTCGCCGTCGAAGCTGAAGACCACCGCATCGGTGAAGCGGAACAGCTTTTGCACATGGTCCGGGGTACAAGCTGTGCCCAGGGTGGCCACCGCGTTGGCAAAGCCCAGCTGGGCCAGGGCCACGACATCCATGTAGCCCTCGGTGACCAGCACGTAGCCGGCGCTGTGCAGCGCTTCGCGGGCTTCGTACAGACCGTACAGTTCGCGGCCCTTGTGAAAGACCGGGGTTTCGGGCGAATTCAGGTACTTGGGCGTGCCGTCGCCGATGACGCGCCCGCCAAAGCCGATGCACTCGCCCTTGATGTTGCGGATCGGGAACATGACCCGGTCACGGAAACGGTCGTAGCGTTTGTCGTCTTCTTCATTGACGATCACGAGGCCGCTTTCTGCCAGCAGCGGGTTGTCGTATTCCGGAAAGACGCTGGCCAGCGAGCGCCAGCCTTCGGGCGCATAGCCCAGACCAAAGCGTTTGGCGATCTGGCCCGACAGGCCCCGGCCCTTGAGGTAGGCGATTGCCCGGGGGCTGGTTTTGAGGTGTTCGCGGTAGGACTCGCCGGCTTTTTCGAGCACATCGGTCAGGCTGTCCTGCTTGGCCTTGGCTGCAGCAGCTCGGGCACGGTCTTCGGGCGACTGCTGCTCTTCGGGCACCTGCATGCCCACCTGCTGGGCCAAGTCCTTGACGGCCTCGATGAAGGTCATGCCGGTGTGCTCCATCAGAAAACCGATGGCGTTGCCGTTCTTGCCGCAGCCAAAGCAGTGGAAAAACTGCTTGGTGGGGCTGACACTGAAGCTGGGGGATTTTTCGCCGTGGAAGGGGCACAGGCCCATGAAGTTGGCGCCGCCTTTCTTGAGCTGGACGTACTTGCCCACCACCTCGACCACGTCGACACGGTTGAGCAGTTCCTGCAAGAATGACTGGGGGATCGCCATGGGGAGATTGTCGCCCATCCGGCTTCAGCCTCCTGTCAGTCCCGTGCAGTGAAATCAGCCCCAGAAGTTCAGACTGAATACCCGAGGAGTACACCCGTGACCAGCATTTACGACCAGGATTTGCCCAAGACCCCTGCCAACCATGCGCCCATGTCGCCCCTGTCCTTCATTGAACGCACGGCCGAGGTGTATCCAAACCGCCTGGCGGTGGTTCACGGCGATTTGCGTCAGGACTGGGCCACGACCTATGCACGCTCCCGTCAGCTGGCCAGCGCCCTGAGCCGTGCAGGCATTGGCAAGAACGACACGGTGGCGGTGATGCTGCCCAACACGCCACCCATGGTGGAGGCGCACTTTGGCATTCCCATGGCTGGTGCCGTGCTCAACACCCTCAACACCCGGCTGGACCCGGAAACCATTGCCTTCATGCTCGACCACGGCGAGGCCAAGGCGGTGATCGTGGACCCGGAGTTCTCGGGTACCCTGAAAAAGGCTCTGACTCTGCGCCAGTCCAAGGCACCGCTCTTGGTGATTGATGTCGAGGATGCCCTCTACAGCGGCCCCAGCGACAAGCTCGGCTCGGTGACTTACGAAGCTTTTGTGGCCGGGGGCGACCCGCAGTTTGCCTGGGACTTGCCCGCTGACGAGTGGGACGCGATTGCCCTGAACTACACCAGCGGCACCACGGGCAACCCCAAGGGTGTGGTCTACCACCACCGGGGTGCGGCGACCAATGCCATCTCGAATGTGCTGGAGTGGGACATGCCCAAGCACGCGGTCTACTTGTGGACACTGCCCATGTTCCATTGCAACGGTTGGTGTTTCCCCTGGACGGTGGCGGCCCGTGCCGCCGTGAACGTGTGCCTGCGCCGTGTGGAGCCGCAGGCGGTGTTCGACGCCATTCGCCAGCACGGCGTGACGCACTACTGCGGCGCGCCCATCGTGCATGGTCTGCTGGTCAATGCCCCGGCTGGCATGAAAGAAGGCGTGCCCGCAGGTGTCAAGGCCATGGTGGCGGGTGCTGCACCCCCGGCATCGATGATCGAAGGCATGGAGCAGATGGGCTTCGATTTGACCCATGTGTATGGCCTGACCGAGGTGTATGGCCCGGCCACGGTGTGCGCCAAGCACGCGGACTGGGACGCCCTGCCCATTGGCGAACGCGCTCGCCTGAATGCCCGACAGGGCGTTCGCTACCACCTCGAGCGCGATGTGCGGGTGCTTGACCCCGAGACCATGCAGCCGGTGCCGCAGGACGGCGAGACCATGGGCGAGATCATGTTCCGCGGCAACATCGCCATGAAGGGCTATCTGAAAAACCCGACTGCCACGCAGGAGGCATTTGCCGGCGGTTGGTTCCACAGCGGTGATCTGGCGGTGCAGTACCCCGACGGCTACATCAAGATCAAGGACCGCAGCAAGGACATCATCATCTCCGGCGGCGAAAACATCTCGTCCATCGAGGTCGAAGACGTGCTCTACCGCCATCCCGATGTGCTGGCCGCTGCCGTGGTGGCCAAGCCCGATGCCCGCTGGGGTGAAACGCCCTGCGCTTTTGTGGAACTCAAGGCCGGGGCCACCACCACACCCGAAGCCATCGTGGCGCACTGCAAGCAGCATCTGGCGGGCTTCAAGGTACCGCGTGCCGTGGTGTTCGGCGAGTTGCCCAAGACCAGCACGGGCAAGATCCAGAAGTTCGAGTTGCGCAAACTGGCAGGTTCGGCCTCGGCCATCGACGCCTGATCAAGTCCGGGCACCCATGAAAAAGGCCCCAGCAATGGGGCCTTTGCGTTGGAGCGGAGAAGTCCGCTCAATCGGCTTTCTTGTGCTTTTTCGCCTTTTTGGTTTTCTTGGTCTTGTGGGCTTTTTTCTTGTCGGCTTTTTTATCGGCCGGGGCTTCAACTTTGGCGGGCGCTGTCACGGCTGGCGCCACAGCAGGGGCAATCGGTGCCACGGGCGCGGGCATGGGGGCTGCAGTTTGAGCAATGGCGCTGGCCGCCAGCAGGCTGAAGGTCAGTGCGCTGAGTGTCTTGATCATGAAAAACCTTTGAAAAGATGTTCCCCGGAGGGGAAAACGCACACCGATTATCCAGTGTCACAACAGTGTTTTGCGGATGTGATTGAAAAAATCACTCGATGTCAAAAGCGTGGGTGCCAAAGCAACCTGCGCGCTGGTCGGCAAAGTAGTGCTGCAAGGTCTCACGCACGGTGCGGAAGGCCAATTCTTCCCATGGAATTTCGTCTTCTCGGAACAAACGGGCTTCCTGGGTTTCATGACCAGGGTCGAACTGGTCACTGGTCAGGCGGGCGCGGTAATACAGGTGCACCTGTCCGACACGTGGCACGCTCATGACGGTGAACAGGTCTTCGATCTCGAACTGTGCACCGGCTTCTTCCTGGGTTTCTCGGGCCGCGCCCTGGGCGGTGGTTTCTCCCAGCTCCATGAAACCTGCGGGGAGGGTCCATTTGCCCAGGCGGGGTTCGATGTTGCGCTTGCACAGGAGGATGCGGTCCTCCCACCAGGGCACGGTGCCGACCACGTTCAGCGGGTTGATGTAATGCACCGTGCTGCAGACGGTGCAGATGTCGCGCTCGCGCGTGTCGCCGTCATCGGGCAGGCGCTTTTCGACCGGGTGTCCGCATCGGCGGCAATGCCGGATGGTTCGATCAAAACTCATGGGGGTGTCCGCAATGGTGGTGTGTGGGTAGGGGCAGAGTCTACCAACCACCGGGCCAGATTTCACCGGGGGCTGCGGATGCCCCCGGTGAGCAGGGTCAAGTGAGGTACTGGATCAGGAACAGCGAGATGCCGGGGAAGAACAGCAGCAGCAAGGTGCGCACGGTGTCGCTGATCAGGAAGGGCATGATGCCTTTGTAGCTTTCGCTCAGCGGCACATCCTTGGCCATGCCATTGACCACATAGACGTTCAGACCCACCGGCGGCGCCAGCATGCCAAAGCCCACGGTCATCAGCACCATGATGCCGAACCAGATGGCGGTGTGTTCGGGCGTCATGCCGAAGTCCAGTTTCATGATGATCGGAAAGAAGATCGGGATGGTCAGCAGCAGCATGGACAGCTCGTCCATCACCGCACCCAGCACCACGTACAGCAGCAGGATGCCGCTCACCACCATCAGCGGCGCGAGGTTCATGGCCACGACCATTTCGGCCAATTGACCAGGCACCTGGGTGCGGGCCAGCGAGGCGTTCATGACGTCGGCGCCCATGAAGATCATGAAGATCATGGCCGAGCTGAGGGCGGTTGCGTGGAAGCATTCGAGGAATTTGGCCCATGTCAGCTCGCGCTTGAGCAGTGCAGCCACAAAGGTCGAGGTGGCGCCCACAGCCGCCCCTTCGGTCGGCGTGAAGAAGCCGGCATAGATGCCGCCGAACACGATGATGAAGATGGTGGCGATGGGCAGAATGCCTTTGAGCGACTCGAAAGTCAGCTTCTCGACTTCTTCGCTCTCGGGGGCCTGGCCAGGCACCACGCGCACATAGATGGCGATGGCGATCATGTAGCCGACCATGGCAATGATGCCGGGCAACATGGCCGCAGCAAACAGCTTGGCGATATTTTGCTCGGTCAGGATGGCGTAGATCACCAGGGGGACGGACGGCGGGATCAGGATGCCCAGGGTGCCACCAGCGGCCAAGGTGCCTGTGGCCAGGCGGCCCGAATAGCCGTGGCGTTTCATTTCAGGCAGGGCGACGCCTGTGATGGTGGCTGCCGTCGCGACCGAGGAACCGCAAATGGCGCCGAAGGCTGCGCAGGCAAGCACCGCGCCCATGGCCAGACCACCCTTGAAGCGGCCCATGACCGAGGCGGCGAACTGAAACAGCGCCTTGCTGATGCCGCCCTGGGTGGCGAAGTGCCCCATCAGGATGAACAGCGGGATCACCGACAGGTCGTAGTTGGCCAAGCGGGCAAACGCCAGGTTGTTGATGAAATTGAGGAAGGGCGAGACGCCCGACTGCAGCACGAAGCCCACAGCACCAGCGATGAACATGGCGCCTGCGATGGGCACACGCACCACCATCAGGAACAGCATCACGCCGAAGATCAGCAAAGCCAGTTGGATCGGGGTCATGCGCTGGCCTCCTCGGGGTTGAATTTGGAGAGTGTCTGCATGGCGGCAATGAAGGCGGTCAGCGCGAACGGGATGCACATGCTGGTGAAGACGATCCAGTCCGGAAAGCCCAGCAGCATGGATGCGCCCAGAGACTCGCGTGCGTTGATGGCTGCCGTCCCGCTGCGCCAGGCCAGCAGGAAGAAGATCACGGTCATGAGCAGGTCACCAAAGCGGTCAAGCTTGTGGTTGAACGCGGCACTGCGGTTGGCCGTGAAGAAATCCACAATGATGTTGTCGCGCTTAAATTGGCAAAGCGGCATGAAAAAGGCGATGGCGGCACCCGAGCCAATGCCGGTCAACTCGAAGTCGCCGATCAGCGCCGTGTCAAAAACGTTGCGGCCAATCAGGCTGTAGCAGGTCATCAGCATCAGCGCGGTCATCAGCAGACCGCCCAGGATGCTGCAGAGCCGGGCAAGCCGCTCCAGAGCGTTGGAAAACATCATGGTGTTCAGTGGGAGAAGTGAAGAAGTGGTGGCGTGAGCGCGCGGAAATGCGATCAAAAAAACCGGAACAAAAGCACAGGCCTTTGCTCCGGTTGAGATCTTCAGGTGCTTACTTGGTGTACTGCTTGATCAGGTCGGTGGCGGTTTGCAGCATGCCTTTGCCATCAAAGCCTTTGCCGGTCATCTCGGCCATCCAGGCGTCGTCCAGCGAGTCGGTGGCTTTTTTCCACTTTTCCAGCTCGGTCTTGGGAATCACGCTGATCTTCTGATTGGCAGACGCTTCAAACACTTTCTTGCCGGGCACATCTGCACCCGCCTGAGTCTTGCCCAGGAAGGCTGACAGATCGCGGCCTGAGTTCTTGTCGATCACGGCCTTCAGATCGGCTGGCAGCGAGTCGTACTTGGCCTTGTTCATGGGCACCACGAACACGGTGGTGTACAGCGCGTTGTAGCTGCGGTCGGTTTCAGCCGTGAAGTTGGTCAATTCGTTGACCTTCAGGCCAGGAGCCACTTCGTAGGGAATCACAGCGCCGTCGATCACGCCTTTGGACAGGGCTTCAGGCACCTGGGGCACGGGCATGGCGACAGGGGTAGCGCCCATCATGGCGACCATCTTGTTGACCTGTCGGGTCGGGGCACGGACTTTCATGCCTTTCAAGTCGGCCATGGTGGTCACGGCTTTGGATTTGCTGTAGATGTTGCCTGGGCCATGCACGTGCACGGCCAGCATCTTCACGTCCTTGAAGTCGTCCTGTGCGTATTTCTGTGCGAAGTCCCATGCTGCGCGGCTGGTGGCTTCGGCATTGGTCATCATGAAGGGCAGCTCGAACACTTCCAGTTTGGCCAGCTTGGGGGTGTAAGCCTGCAGTGTCCAGGCCACGTCGATCACGCCGTCACGGGCTTGCTCGAAAAGTTGTGGTGGCGTGCCGCCCAGTTGCATGGCGGGGAAGATGTCGCACTTCAAGCGGTCCTTGGAGTCGCGTGCAATGTTTTTGCACCAGTCGCCCAACATGGTGGTGTGCTGAACCGATTGTGGGCCGAGGAAGTGGTGGACCTTCAGGGTCACGGTTTGGGCCTGCACGCCCCAGGCGGCGCAGACCAGGCCAGCGGCCAGAGCTGTCTTTTTCAGAATTGAAGTCATGTGGTCTCCAGTGTGGGAAAAATCAAAAATCATCATAAACCAACCGATTGGTCGGTTAATTGGTGCTTACCCAAGTGTGTGCTCATGCAATCCGCACGTTCAGGCTGCCAAGACCCGCAATGGCACCAGCCAGGGTGTCGCCTTGCACCACCGCGGCCACGCCCTCGGGAGTGCCGGTGTAAATCAGATCGCCCGGTTGCAGTTCCCAGGCTGCGGACAGGTGCTCAATGGTTTCGGCCACATTCCAGATCAGCTTGGCCACGTTGCTGCGTTGACGGTCGGCGCCGTTGACTTGCAGGCTGATTTCGGCGTTGTTCACGTCACCAGCTTGCGCCAGCGGGGTGATGGGGCCGATGGGCGCCGAGTGGTCAAAGCCCTTGCCAATGCACCATGGGCGGCCTTGTTTTTTCATCTCGTTTTGCAGGTCACGGCGCGTCATGTCCAGGCCCACGGCGTAGCCGTAGATGTGCTGGGCGGCATCGGCGGCCTTGATGTTTTTGCCGCCTTTGCCAATGGCCACCACCAGTTCGATTTCATGGTGCAGGTTCGCCGTCAGGCTGGGGTAGGGCATGGTGCCGGTCTGGCCATTGGGAACCACCACCAGGGTATCGGCAGGCTTGAGGAAGAAGAAAGGCGGTTCACGGCCGGTGAACCCCATTTCCTTGGCGTGTTCTTCGTAGTTGCGGCCCACGCAGTAGATGCGGTGCACGGGAAATGCACGGGATTCACCATTGACGGGCACGGCCACGGGCGCTGGCGGGCTAAAAATATAATTCATTCTGAGCTTTCGCAGTTGAAGGTCGGAAATGCCAAGCACGGGTGATGGCTGGCATTGCAAGAATCGACACAGGCGTCAGGGGATGAGTCTACTGATCTGGGACTCGTTTCTGCACTTTAATTCATCAGGGGAAACCCTTTGGCCTCTGTTTCCGGTATGCCCTGCCAATGGTGGTGGCTGGGTTGGCGCTCAGGCGGATTTGAACGCCAGTTCAAAGTGTTCGACCACAGGGGGTGCAGCGAAGAAGGGCCCGACAATGGCGCGCCATTCGGTGAACAGCGGGGACTCACGAAACCCTATCGTGTGGTCTTCCAGCGTGTCCCAGAAAATTTGCAGCACATAGCGCTCCGGGCTTTCAATGCCCCGGTTGACTTTGGCGCCCTGGTAGCCTTTGGCGCGGGTGGCCACGGTCGACAGGCCGCGGGCAATGGCTTCTTCAAAAGCCGCTTGCTGGCCGGGCTGGATACGGATATCGGCGAGTTCGAGAATCATGGTCCGGTGTTCAGGATGGATAAACCGTTACCTTACCCGAAAGCAAGCCCGGGTGAACTCAGTGGGACGGCTTGTACCCCGGTGCGCGCATGGCCCGCCACAGCAAGCCAGTGAACAGCAGCGCTACCACTGCCAGCGCCACAAAGCTGGTGAGCCAGAAGCTGCCTACGGCCGGCTGGGCGGCCCACGGGCCCAGGCCGCGATAGGCCAGCAGGTAGCCACCACACAGCCCTGCGCCCCAAAGCATCACGGTGTAGATGAGCAGCGGTGCCAGGGTGATGCGGTAGCAACGCAACAGGAAGACGCAAACGGTCTGAACCGCGTCGGTCAGGTGGTAGGCTGCCACCCAGCCCAGCCAGACGGCAGCGGCCAGTGCCACAGCCGGATCTGCCGTGAAGAGCCTCGCCAAAGGTTCGCGGGCGAACCACAGGCCGCTGGCGCACAGCAGCGCCATGCCCGCTGCCAGACGCAGCCCCGTGCTGGCGGCCTCACGCGCCCGCTGTGCCTGGCCAGCGCCAAGCCAGTAGCCCGTGCGCGCGCTGCTGGCGATGCCCAGAGCCAGAGGGATCATGTACAGCACGCCCGCCATGTTGGCGGCTATCTGGTGGCTGGCCAGAGACACGGCGCCCAGCCGGGCAATGAACAGGGCCATGAGCGTGAAAGAGGTGATTTCCACCATGATGGACAGGCCCGCAGGCAGCCCCAGGCGCAAAAAGCGCCACAACATTGGGCCGTCTGGCGCTTCTGGGCGCAGCCATAGGCGGTAAGGCTGGTAAATGGATTGGGTGCGCAGCAGCCAGATGCCCGTCAGCAGCATGAGGCTGTTGACCACCAGGGTAGCCCAGGCGCAGCCCGCCACACCCAAGGCTGGCCATCCTGCCAGACCAAAGGTCAGGCTGGCCGACAGCGGAACTTTCACAAACAGGGCACCTGCCTGCAACCAGGTCACCAGGCGTGGGTAACCCAGACTCTGGTTGAGTGTGCTGTACATCCGGAACAGCAAGGATGGAATCAAGGCCAGCGCCAACACCTGCAGGTAGGTCCGCACATCGGGCCACAGCGCTGGCGGAACATCCGTCCACTCCAGCCAGGGATCGGGAAAGCACAGGGCCAGGATGCCCATGAATCCGGCGCCTGCCGCAACATAGAGCGCTTGCCTGACCGATTGACCAATTTCCTTGAGCTTGCCAGCCCCACGCAACTCGGCCCACACGGGTAGCAGAGCCTGGATCAGTCCATTCAGTCCCACATAGACACTGATGTAAATCGACGAGGCCAGTGACAGCGTGGCCAGGGCTTGCGGGCTGAGGCGTCCTGCAATCACGGTGTCGGCCACGCCAAAGGCAATGACCGCCAGTTGCCCGATCAGCACCGTGCCAGCATGCCGTGCAATGGTTTTGAGCTCGGACACCGATCAATCCTGCGCGGGCTTGAAGAGGACCAGGGTCTCGTTGTTGTCGGTCGGACGCAGGATGCGTGCCGACTCGGTCCAGCCGAGCTGTTGGAGCTGATGGGTCAAGGCGGGTTCATGGTCACTGTCGATGATCAACCAGGCGCATTCGGCAGAGGGCTTGCTGGCCTTTTGCAGCTTGACGTGGGCGTGGTAGATGAAGGCCGCGCCTTGGGCATTGCTCAGACCGGCGTATTGCAAGCAGGTGGTGGGGCCAGTCAGGGCACGGATCTTGTCGACCAGGGGGGAATAGCTGCGTCCGTGATTGAGCAAAGGCAACCACAAGGTCATGAGCAACAACCAGCACAAGGTGGCGCCAGCTGCGGGCAGGACCAGTGTTTTCCAGATTGCAGGGCGGTGTCGCCCGGTGCGCCACTTGACCACTGCGCACCAGACCAGGGTGGCCAGCAGGGCCACAGCAAACAGGCCCGGTGAAAAGGTGTGGACGAATTCAGGGGCTGCACGGGCCACGTTGCGGGCAGGTTGTGCCGGAACGCCGGTTTCCATCGACATCCACACCCCCCAGATGATCAGGGCGCAAACGCTGAAGAACAGCAGCGTGAACCAGTCGATGAATGCCCCCAGGCTGCGCCGCAAGGTGGGCAGGGCAAATGCTGCCAACGCCGCGATGGCAGGCAGTGCGGTCAACAGGGCCCGATCGGTCAGACCGGTGAACCAGGTCGTTCCGACCGTGATGGCTGCAAACCAGACGGGCAAGCCGATGTGCACAAACCGCCAGCCTCGCACCAGCTGGTAGCGCCAGCGCCAAAGCGCCCAGGTGGCCAGCGGGCCAGCGGGCCAGGTGAACCACAGCAACAGTCGGCCAAACACATGCAGGTCAGGCATGGTGTGGGGCACCATGCGCCAGCGCCACAGATCGAGCGCGCCTGCCAGGGTGATGGACAGCAGGCACAGCAAAGCCAGCACACCGACTTCGAACATGCTCAAACGGCGCTCGGAGCGGTTGGGCTCCGCCACGGCCCGAATCAGGCTGCCGCCTCCACCCAGCAACAGTGCCAGTACAGGCGCGCCCGACAGTGTCAGCCCGAGCATGCCCAGAGCCACGGCCAGCATGCTCAACAACCGTCTGCGGGGCAAGGTGGCCAGTCCGCAAAAAAGCATGGACGTGAAGCATAGCTGGCTCAACGCCGGTGTGATTTCGTGTGACAGCTGCGCCAGGCCCAGGCAGCCCATCAGGGCCAGCAGACCGCCATCGGCGAGCGTGCGTGCGTAGTCCGAGGGACGGGCTTCGCCGCCGAAGGCAAAAGCCACAGGCTGGGCCGCGTCGCTGCGTGCCAGTGCATAGACCGCGTACCAGGTGGCTGCCAGGGTCAGGCCGAGCATCACCATGAACGGAATGCGGGCGGCCAAGGCCTCTTGTCCCAGCGGGGCCAGTCGAATGAACAAGGCCCCCAGCCAGGTGGGCAGCAAGGCGAGGTTGACATCGGCTTGCCCGAGCAGTGTGGGGTGGAGCCAGCTGACGGCAGCACCAGCCTCGGGCTGGGCCAGCTGCAGCATGAAGCCGAAAGCCTCGATGTCAAACGCCTTCCAGGGTGTGCGTCCCAGAAAGCCTGGCAACACATAGGCCAGGCTCAACAAGATCAGTGCAGCGCGCGGCAAGCGCCGCACGGCATTTTGGGCAACAAGGGCAGGGCTGGTCGGCTTCACGGTGGGAAAGATATCAGGTCTGGCCTCAATGTGTGTGAGACCCAAAACAAAAGGGCAGGCCGGTTGCCCGGGCTGCCCTTGTCGCTTGCTGCGGCAGGATTACTTTGCAGTGGTCTTGCCGAAACGGTTGCGGAAGCGTTCCACGCGGCCGCCCATGTTGTCCACCGACTTTTGTGTGCCAGTGTAGAAGGGGTGCGATTCGCTGGTGGTGTCGAGCTTGAACCATGGCAGTTCGCGGCCGTCTTCCATCTTGATCATTTCTTTGGTGTTGGCGCAGGAGCGGGTCACGAACTTGAAGCCGTTGGACATGTCCTGGAAGCAAACTTCACGGTAGTTCGGGTGAATGCCGTCTTTCATGGGTTTTTCCTTTTTGAAACCACGGTAGCCACGCCTCAGCCTATCTGTGCGCACTTTCCGCAAAACCTTGGATTATAGGGGATCAGCCGCCACGTCTCATCATGTCGAAGAATTCGACGTTGGACTTGGTGGCCTTCATGCTCTTCAAGACCATCTCCATGGCCTCGATTTCGTCCATGTTGTACATGAACTGACGCAGGATGCGGGTCTTTTGCAGCACTTCGGGCTGCAAGAGCAATTCTTCGCGGCGGGTGCCGCTGCGGTTGAGGTTGATGGCCGGGAACACGCGTTTTTCGTACAGACGGCGCTCCAGATGGATTTCGCAGTTGCCGGTGCCCTTGAATTCTTCAAAGATCACCTCGTCCATGCGGCTGCCGGTGTCGACCAAAGCCGTGGCGATGATGGTCAGGCTGCCGCCTTCTTCCACATTGCGCGCTGCGCCAAAGAAGCGCTTGGGGCGTTGCAGGGCGTTGGCGTCCACACCGCCGGACAACACTTTGCCCGAAGAGGGCACCACGTTGTTGTAGGCGCGGGCCAGGCGGGTGATCGAGTCCAGCAGGATCACCACGTCTTTCTTGAGTTCGACCAGGCGCTTGGCACGCTCGATCACCATCTCGGCCACGTGCACGTGGCGGGCGGCGGGTTCGTCAAACGTGGACGAGATGACTTCGCCACGCACACTGCGCTGCATTTCGGTCACTTCTTCCGGGCGCTCATCGACCAGCAGCACCATCAGGTGGACGTCGGGGTAGTTGGCGGTGATGGCGTGGGCGATGTGCTGCATCATCACCGTCTTGCCCGACTTGGGCTGGGCGACGATCAGGGCGCGCTGGCCTCGGCCGATGGGGGCAATGATGTCGATCACGCGGCTGGTGATGTTTTCCTCACCCTTGATGTCACGCTCCAGACGCATCTGCTCCTTGGGGAACAGGGGCGTCAGGTTTTCGAACATCACCTTGTGCTTGTTGTTCTCGGGCAGATCACCGTTGACCTGGTCCAGCTTGGTCAGGGCGAAGTAGCGCTCGCCGTCTTTGGGAATGCGCACTTCACCCTCGATCATGTCGCCGGTGTGCAGGTTGAAGCGGCGCACCTGGCTGGGGCTGATGTAGATGTCGTCGGTGCTGGCGGTGTAGCTGGAGTCGGGGCTGCGCAGGAAGCCAAAACCGTCGGGCAGGATTTCCAGCACGCCGTCGGCAAAGACCTGCTCGCCTGCTTTCGCACGCTTCTTGATGATGGCAAACATCAACTCCTGCTTGCGCATGCGGCCGGTGTTCTCGATTTCGAGTGTGTCGGCTTGCTTCAGCAGTTCAGACACATGCAGTGCCTTCAGTTCATTCAAATGCATGGGAAATGGCCTGTATCAAAACGGCTTGTTGGCGCCGTATGCAGAAAAACTGGGGGAGAGTGGGGTCCAGATCCGGCATGGCCTGGGGTCGCGAGGTCAAGTGCCGGTGGCTCTGAGCAGGAGCACCCTGTCAGGTGCTTGCCGAGCGGAAATTATGACAGGTTTTCGTGAGCGCTTGCCATCAACGAAAACCGGGACAAGTTGTCCCGGTCGTGATTCGATTCTGAAGGGTTCAGGCCAGTTGCTGGTCGATGAAAGCGGTCAGCTGGGCCTTGCTCATGGCGCCCACTTTGGTTGCGGCCAACTGGCCATCCTTGAACAGCATCAGGGTGGGGATGCCGCGGATGCCAAACTTGGCCGGGATGTCACGGTTTTCATCCACATTCATTTTGGCGACCTGCAGCTTGCCCTGGTAGGCGCCAGCCACTTCGTCCAGGATGGGGGCGATCATTTTGCAAGGGCCACACCATTCGGCCCAGAAGTCGACCACCACGGGCTGGCCTGCATGGACAACATCGGCTTCGAATGAGGCGTCAGAAACGTGTTTGATCAAATCGCTGGCCATGGCCTGTTCCTTTTCAAGAGTGAATATGCAGCTAAAGTCGGGGGCTATTTTGACAGAATCCCAATGCCCCGTCTGTCGCGCAGGCTCTATTCATTGCACCATGTCCTCGTCATCTTCCTTTTCTTTGCTTGCCTCACCTGACCCGCTGGATGCCGATGTCGTGATCGTGGGCGGCGGCCCGGCGGGCTTGATGGCTGCTGATGTGTTGGCCCATGCAGGGCGGTCGGTGCACCTGTTCGATGCCATGCCTTCGGTCGGCCGCAAATTCCTGCTGGCCGGCAAGGGCGGGCTCAACCTCACCCATTCCGAACCACGTCCTCAGTTTGACCAGCGTTATGCGCAGGGGCAGGCCTGGGTGGGCGCGTGGCTGGATGGCATGGATGGAGAGCAGGTGCGTGCCTGGGCGCAGTCGCTGGGTATTGACACCTTTGTTGGTACTTCTGGCCGTGTCTTTCCGACCGAGATGAAGGCCGCACCTTTGCTGCGGACCTGGTTGCAGCGCTTGCGCCATCCGCAGACGGGTGTGCCGGTGCAGTTTCACATGCGCCATCGCTGGCAAGGTTGGGAAGACGGTCATTTGGTGTTTTCCCGCAGCGGAGGTCACGCGCCATTGCAAGTCAAGGCGCGTGCCACCTTGCTGGCGCTGGGGGGCGGCAGCTGGCCCCGCCTGGGTTCGGACGGCAGCTGGACTTCTGTGCTCGCGCAGCACGGGGTGGAGATGGCCGCGTTGCAGCCGGCCAATTGCGGATTCGACGTTCTTGGTCGTGACAGACAAGGCTGGAGTGCGCATTTTCGAAGCCGCTGGGCCGGGGAGCCTCTCAAGTCCGTGGCGCTGGAGTTACCTCCCGTTGAGCAGGATGAGGTCTCACGCTGGTACCGCAAAGGCGAGTTCGTGGTCACGGAAACGGGTGTTGAGGGCAGTCTGATCTATGCCGCCTCGGCCCGTCTGCGCGATGAGTGGCTCCGGACGGGTGCCGCGCATTTTGTGTTGGACCTGTTGCCCGACAAGACCTTTGAGCAAGTGCTGGCCGAGGTTCAAAAGCCCCGAGGCAGCCGCAGCTGGTCGAGCCACCTGAAAGGGCGATTGGGCCTGCAAGGCGTCAAAATGGGCTTGATCCACGAGTTGTGTCCTGCGGAGATTTGGGCATCGCCGCAAGCCTTGGCGCAAGCCATCAAGGGACTGAAAGTGTCCCTCAAGGCGCCTCGTCCGATGGCCGAAGCCATCAGCACGGCGGGTGGGGTGACCGAACAAGCCCTGACCCCCGAGCTCATGCTCAGGCAATTGCCTGGGGTCTTCTGCGCTGGGGAAATGCTGGATTGGGATGCTCCGACCGGGGGGTATCTTTTGACCGCCTGCCTGGCCAGCGGCAAACGGGCGGCTGAAGGTATTTTGGGGCGGAAGTAACAAATTTATACAAATCTTGTCTTCCTGGCAGGCCCGGGGCGCGTTAGAAGCTGGTCTACAACACATCGTATATGAGGATGACATGACCCCAGTTGCTTCTACCGAATACCAAGTAGCCGTTGAAGAGGCCGCCAACGCGTTCATGAAGGTGATGGCGCTGCGAGGCTTCAATGTCCGGGATTACCCTCATAATTTTGTGGCGCAAATGTCCCAACAGACCCGCTTCCACTTCGAGGCCAGCCGCGCAGGGGCTCATCCGGAGGCGGATGCACTGGTGTCCCAGTTCATCCAATCGGGCCAATCCGTGCCCAAGCGCGCTGCCCAGCCCAAGGCGAAAACCATCCCGTTCCCGATGCTGCATCGCCGCATGGCTTGATTCAGGCAAACACACAGCGACCCGCACAGGGTGTTGTTCAAAACCCGGTTTGATCCGGGTTTTTGTCTTTTGGGGTGGTGTTGCGCAAGCCGAGGAGAGAGGTCTCCGGCACAATAAAAGTTGACGGACCTTGACCCCAGCACTGGCTCCACGGTTAGGGCTGCTCGGTTCCCCGCCTGACCCGGTTGGCCGCTTCCCCATGTGGGAAGGCCCGTCACGGGCGATTGTAGGCGAGCACCGGACTTTTTCCGTGGCGTGTCGCACTTAATTTTACGTTCGGACACGATCTGGCTGGTTTGTCTGTCTTTCTTCGAAGTGGCTGTTCCGGCCCGATAGAATCCTCCACATGTCTTACCTTGTCCTGGCCCGCAAGTACCGCCCGCGTTCTTTCACTGAAATGGTGGGGCAGGAGCATGTGGTTCAGGCTTTGTCCAATGCGCTGACCCAGCAACGTTTGCACCACGCTTACCTGTTCACGGGGACCCGAGGCGTGGGCAAAACCACCGTCTCGCGCATCCTGGCCAAGTCGCTCAACTGCCAGGGCGCCGACGGGCAGGGCGGCATCACGGCCGAACCCTGCGGCGTGTGCCAGGCCTGCCGCGACATCGACGCCGGCCGTTTTGTCGACTACACCGAACTCGATGCCGCTTCCAACCGCGGGGTGGACGAAGTGCAGAGCCTGCTGGAGCAGGCGGTCTACAAGCCGGTTCAGGGCCGCTTCAAGGTCTTCATGATCGACGAAGTGCACATGCTCACGAACACCGCGTTCAACGCGATGCTCAAGACGCTGGAAGAGCCCCCCGAATACCTCAAGTTCGTGCTGGCCACGACCGATCCGCAAAAAGTCCCGGTCACGGTGCTCTCACGCTGCCTGCAGTTCAACCTGCGTCCGATGGCCCCTGAGACGGTGTTTGAACACCTGACGCGCGTGTTGACTGCCGAAAGCCTGGCGGCCGAACCTGCGGCATTGCGTTTGCTGGCCCGAGCGGCGCGTGGCTCGATGCGCGATGCCCTGAGCCTGACCGATCAGGCGATTGCCTTTGGCAGTGGTCAGTTGCAGGAAGCGGGTGTCCGCCAGATGCTGGGCAGCGTGGACCGCAGCCATGTGCTCAACCTGATCCGTGCATTGGCCGATGCCGATGGCGCGTCTGTCGTGTCTTTGGTCGATGCCCTCCGTCTGCACGGTGTCTCGGCCGCCGCCACCCTGGAGGACATGAGCACCTTGTTGCAGCGCATGGCGGTGATGCAGGCCGTGCCTGGCCTGGCGCAGGATGCGGACGACCCGGATGCCCCGGTGCTGGTCGATCTGGCCGAGCGCATGTCGGCAGAAGAAACCCAGCTGCTCTACAGCCTGTGCCTGCACGGTCGCACCGAACTGGGCTTGGCGCCCGACGAATATGCCGCGCTGACCATGGTGTTGTTGCGCTTGCTGGCGTTCAAACCCGCCAGCGGGTCGGCTGAAAAAAAAAGTCCATCGCTGACGCCTCGGGCTGAAATCGCCCGTCCCGCACCCCCGGTCAAGGCGCCGCCTGTGCCTGCGCCAGCTGCATCGGCTGTGACCGTTTCCAGCCCTCACATGCCCCAGCGGGCAGAGCCTGTTGTTCCAGCGGCGGCGCCGTCGGTATCCGCTGTCGGGCGGTCTGTGGAGCCTTCACAAGTTTTGCCAGTGGCTGACCCGGAGCCTTCGGTAGACGAGATGCTGGCCGCATTGGACGAGCCGCCAATGGATATCCCACCCTGGGAAGAGCTGGACGAGGTGGCGGAGATCGCTGCCCCTGTGGCCGCACCGGCCATCCGTTCCTTGCCTGTGCGCGAAGCCCCTGAACCCTCGCCCCGTGTGGATGCGCTCAAGCGTCCTGAAGCGCCTTTGCAGCCCACACCTGAAGGTGACTTCTGGGCCGAGGTGGTGCGCAAGCTGATGGCTGCTGACGCCATCACCGCGCTGGTGCGTGAACTGGCACTGCAGTCGCAATTGCTGAGCAAGGACGCCGACCAGTGGCTGCTGCGCATCGAGCGTGAATCACTCAACATGCCCAGCACCCGCGAGCGGCTGCAGGCGGCCTTGCAGGCTGCCGGCCATCCGGTGCGCCTGATGGTTGAGCTGGGGGCGGTGGTGGACAGTCCGGCCAAGCGCCTGGCGGTGGCGGCGGCGGCCAAAATGGTGGCGGCCGAAGAACTCATTCAAAGCGATCCGCTGGTGCAAGCCATGGTGCGCGACTTCGGCGCGAGGATTGTGCCGGGCAGCATCCAGCCCCTGTGATTTTTTTATCCAAGAGAGAAAGACAAACATGTTCAACAAAGGACAACTGGCCGGCCTGATGAAACAGGCGCAAGCCATGCAGGACAACCTGAAAAAAGCCCAGGACGAACTGGCCTTCATTGAAGTGGAAGGCCAGTCGGGTTCGGGTCTGGTGAAAGTATTGATGACCTGCAAACACGAGGTGCGCCGAGTGACCATCGACCAGAGTCTGCTGACCGACGACAAGGACATGCTGGAAGACCTGGTGGCCGCGGCGTTCAACGCTGCTGTGCGTCAGGCCGAAGAGCTGTCCCAGCAGAAAATGGGCAAGCTCACAGCTGGCCTGCCACCCGGCATGAAGCTGCCTTTCTGAGGCGCTTGAGCCATGGCCGATACCCACGCGCTGGCAACTTTGGTGCAGGCCCTCAAGGGCTTGCCCGGGGTGGGGGTGAAGTCGGCGTCGCGCATGGCGTTCCATTTGTTGCAGCATGACCGTGCCACAGCGGTCCAGCTGGCGCAGGCCTTGAGCCACGCGGTGGCCCATGTGCGCCATTGCGAGCGGTGTCACACGTTCACAGAAGCGGACATTTGCGACACCTGCGCCGATGCCTCGCGTGACCACAGCCAGCTGTGCGTGGTCGAAACCCCTGCGGACCAATCGGCGGTGGAACGCACGGGCACCTACCGTGGCCTGTACTTTGTGCTGATGGGCAAGCTCAGTCCTCTGGACGGGATCGGGCCGCACGACATCGGCCTGGCCAAATTGCGCCAGCGTGCTTCCGAAGAAGGCTTGCGTGAGGTCATCCTGGCCACCAACTTCACTGCCGAAGGCGAAGCCACGGCCCATGTGATCGCAGAAATGCTCAAGTCGCTCGGTCTGCGGGTGACCCGTCTGGCGCGTGGAGTGCCTGCAGGCAGTGAACTGGAATATGTGGATCTGGGCACCATTGCCCATGCGCTGGTCGATCGCCGTTGAGCGGTGGGCAGCTACTCACAATCCATTACGTGAAAACCCGCTCGGGAGCAGTCCCGATGCGCACAAAGAGGCCTTCGCCTAAGCTCGACTCCAACCAAGATCCAACCGAGGATGGAGCGCAAGAGATGGATGCCCGACGTCGACAACTGCTGTCGCTGGCTGCTGCCGCAAGCGCTTTGCCGCTGACAGGCCCGGCCAGCGCTGCGGCGTCGGGCAAGCTCGCACGGGTCAGCATCGCCCTGGCAGCCCGGCACAGTCTGTACCACTTGCCATTGACGCTGGCTGACCAGCTTGGATTTTTCCGCCAGGCGGGTGTGGATGTGGACTTCATCGCACACGAGGCGGGTGCACATGCCATGGCCAGCCTGGTTTCCGGCAAGGCCGATGTGGTCGCTGGTGCTTTTGAACACGTCTTCAACGCCAGTTACCAAGGCCAAAAACACCAGGCCTTTGTCCTGATGGGGCGCAGTCCCCAGGTGAGCATGGGGATTTCGGCCCGATTGCCCCGGGTCAAGTCCCTGGCTGAACTCAAGGGCGCAAGGGTGGGGGTCACGTCCATCGGCTCGTCAACGCACACCATGGCCAGCCAATGGCTGTTGATGCACGGCTTGTTGCCAGAGGATGTCAGTTTTGTCGAGGTGGGCTCTGCCAATGGTGTCTGGGATGCCTTGCGCAACGGCAGTATCGACGCCGTTTGCAATCTCGATCCGATCATGCACTGGCTGGAAATGAAGAACGAAGTGCTTCTGGTGGGCGAGGCGCGCAGCCTCCAGGGTGCCCTGCAGGTCATGGGGGCCCCTGTTCCAGGCGGCTGTCTGATGGCTCGTGAAGACTTTCTGCAACGCCAGCCTGAATGGGCACAAGCCCTGTCAGATGGGGTGGTGCATGCCCTCAAGTGGTTGCAAACAGCGGGACCGACGGATTTGTTCCGGCATGTTCCGCCGAGCTACTGGATGAATGACCGTGCGGCTTATCTGGGCGCATTTGAAAAGCTTCGGGAGTCGTATGCGATCGATGGCGTGATTCAGGAGGACACGGTCTTGAACTTGTGGCGGGCACAGGCCCGTCTGAGCGGACGCCTGCAGACCAGCCGTGTGTTGCTGGCCAGAACCTACAGCAACACATTTGCCCTGCGCTCCAAAAATCGGTTCAGGGTTTGAAACACGCCCAGGCCATGCCTGGTGCTCAGCGTTTTTTCTTTCGCCCTGATGGTGCTTTATGGCCGCGGCCGGAGGAGGCGGAGGCCAGGACTCTGGGCAAGGGCCTGGCCGCCTGGCTGGGCACATAGACCGCCAGGGCTTGCCCCGCTTTGAGGCTCGTCACAATGTGCAACTTGTTCCAGCTGGCCATGTTGGCTGCCGTGACACCATGGCGGGCGGCCAGGCTCGCCAGGGTGTCGCCTCTTCGGGCTGTGATCATGATGCGTTTGAGCACGACTTCCGGTGCCAGCACCAGTTGCGCATTGTCGGCCATGTGTTCCGTGACATCGTTGTCCAGCATCCCTTTGCGGTGCACCAGCAAGGTTGAACCTGCCTTGACCATCATGCGCGGCGGAATGCTGTTGGCCGAGCGCAGTTGCTCGACAGGCATGCCGATCTCCTGGGCCGCGTCTTCGGGTTTCATGGTGCGCGGTGCAACCCAGGCCGTCCAGGTGGCCAGCCGCTGGCCTGCGTGGTCCTGCAGATTGCGCTCGAACACCTTGGCATTGTCCCAAGGCAACAGGATTTGCGGCGTACCCGAGGCCAGAATCACCGGGCGGTTCATGGACGGGTTCAGCGCCTTGAAGTCGTCCAGGCTGATTTCGGCCAGTCGGGCGGCCAGGCCGAGGTCAATGTCGCGATCGATGGGAACGCTCTTGAAGTAGGGGTGGTTGCGGATCAGGGGCAGCTCGACTTTGTACGACTCGGGCAGCGCAATGATGTTCTTGACGGCTTGCAGTTTGGGTACGTAGTAGCGCGTCTCGTTGGGCATGCTGAGTTCGCTGTAGATCAGCGGTTTGCCCAATGCCTTGTTGCGGGCCAAGGCCCGGCCAACACTGCCTTCCCCCCAGTTGTAGGCGGCCAGTGCCAGATGCCAGTCGCCGAACATGCCGTAGAGTTTTTGCAGGTAATCCAGTGCCGCCCGTGTGGATTCGCGCACATCGCGTCGTTCATCGCGAAACAGGTTCTGCTTGAGGTCAAACGATTTGCCTGTGGCAGGCATGAATTGCCACATGCCTGCGGCTTTGGCCGATGAAACGGCCTCCGGATTGAATGCCGACTCAATGAAGGGCAGAAGTGCCAGTTCGGTGGGCATGTCCCTGCGCTCCAGCTCTTCAACGATGTGAAAGAGGTAGCGGCGAGACCGCTCTGTCATGCGCAGGATGTAGTCTGGTCTGGAGGCGTACCACTGTTCGCGGTCTTGCACCAGCGGGCCTTCCAGGTCGGGCATGGCAAAGCCGCGGCGAATCCGCTCCCAGATGTCTGTGGGCGGCAGCAGGCCCAGGTTGGCCTTGGGCTTGAGCGAGCCCGTTTGCTCCAGTTCACTGGAGGACGCATTGGTCAAGGCTTCGGATGGGCTGGTTGTGACCTCAGCGGCGCCCGTCGGCGCAGTGCTGGCGTTTGCCATTGAAGACGTTGCCGTGCTGGCACAGCCAGCCAGCCAGAAACTCATGGCCATCACCAGGCATGCACCGGGCCAACGTGGCATGCGCTGCCAGCGGGGGAAAGCAGTCATTGAAATTCGTTTTTCCATTGTCGCAGCGCAGCGAACACGGACACATCGTCCGATGCCTCCGGCCGGTGCTGCTGGATGCTCTGGCGAACAGCCGGATGGCGGGTGCGCAAGAACGGGTTGATGGCCTGTTCGGTCGACAAGGCCACGGGTAAAGTGGGTAGCGATTGGCTGCGCCGCTGGTGACAGTGCCCTGCATATGCCTGCAGATCGGCATTGTCGGGCTCAACAGCCAATGCGAACTTCAGATTCGAGAGTGTGTATTCGTGGGCACAGCAGACCCGGGTGTCTGGGGGCAAGGCTGACAGCTGGTCCAAAGAGGCCAGCATCTGGGCCGGACTGCCTTCAAACAGGCGTCCGCAACCGGCAGAAAACAGGGTGTCACCACAAAAAAGCAAAGGGGCCTGCCCGGCCGGTTGGACCCAGTAAGCCACATGGCCCAGGGTGTGCCCGGGCACATCCATGACCTGAAACGTCAGATTGCCCCAGGACAGCGATTGCCCATGCACCACAGGCGTATGGTCTACAGGCAGCTTTTCAAGGGCGGGACCGTACACCCGGGCGCCTGTGGCTTGCACCAATTCAGCCAGGCCGCCAGTATGGTCTGCGTGGTGGTGCGTCACTAGAATGGTGTCCAGTTGCACGCCGGGGTGGTTCGCCATCCAGTCCAGAACGGCGGCACCCTCACCGGGGTCGACAGCCAGCAAACGGTGCTGGTCGTTCAACAACCAGATGTAGTTGTCAGAAAATGCGGGCAGTGGAATCAATGGCATGGCGTCCGAGATTATAGAAACCCCCCCTCTTCAAAGTGCTTGGTTGGCAGGTTTGGGGCCCTCGACGGCCAGGTCTTTGCTCGACTGGGAACAGTCGCACGCTGACGCATGGTTGGCGGATGTGTTCGGTTACCACGCGCTGCAGGTTGGCTGGCCCGCGCTCGACAGCCTCAGGGCCAACCGGATGCCACACCGCTGGACTGCCAGGACCGAGTTTGAGTTGAATGGACAGCCGCTCACGACGCCCGGGGGGCCATGCGAAGGCTTGTGGATGGACAGCCGGGCCTGGCCCTGGCCCGCCGAATCACTGGACCTGGTGGTCTTGCCTCATGCCCTGGAGCAGTCATCAGACCCCCATGCCTGTTTGCGCGAGGCCGAGCGCACCCTCATTCCGGAGGGGCAGCTGTTCATCACCGGCATCAACCCCTGGAGTATCTGGGGATGGCGACAGCGTCGCTTTGTGCGCCAGCAACGCATGACCGATCCCCAATGCCACGCAGGGCAATTGCTCAGTTACAACCGCCTGCGTGACTGGCTGGGTCTGATGGGGTTTGAGGTGCAGGTCAGCCACTTTGGAGGCTGCACGCCGACGCCGCAGTCCGGGCTTTGGCGCAAGCGCTGGTCCTGGCTGGACCGGCTGGGGCAGCGCTGGTGGCCTGTTCTGGGCGGGGCGTATTTGATTGTGGCCACCAAGCGCGTGTCCGGCGGGCGCTTGGTGACCAGCCGTGCCTGGCGCAAGGTACGATCAGCCGCTTCGTCGACGGTGCCCGTGGCCCGAACCGATGCCACGACCCGCCGCCACCGGCCTAGAGAGACTCAGACCCCATGACTTTGAATTCCGTACAAATCCATACCGATGGGGCCTGCAAGGGCAATCCGGGCCCAGGCGGTTGGGGTGTTCGCATGCAATCGGGCACGCATGTGCGCGAATTGTTTGGCGGTGAAGCCAACACCACCAACAACCGGATGGAGCTCACCGCGGTGATTGAAGCGCTCAAGGCCCTCAAGCGCCCTTGCCATGTGATGCTCTACCTGGACAGCCAGTATGTCCGCAAGGGCATCATGGAATGGATCCATGGCTGGAAAGCCAAAGGCTGGCGCACAGCCGACAAGAAGCCGGTCAAGAATGTGGAGTTGTGGCAGGCGCTTGACCATTTGGTGTCAACTTCGGGACATCACATCGAGTGGCACTGGGTCAAGGGACATGCAGGTGACCCCGGCAACGAGCGAGCCGATGCGCTGGCCAACCAAGGCGTGGACAAGGTTCTGGGGCGCTGAGGGCCGCTGTGTAAAGCACGCGTAAAGCCGCAAGCGGTTGTTGCGAAACCGCCTGAACCGAACTTGGAAAAACCCACAGCACTGTTACATTTCAAAACTGTTTGCGTTTTTATTTGAGACTGTTCGAATGGCCTACAAAAAGAAATATGCGGTGATGGCTCTGGCAGGTATCTGCGTGGCCTCGGGTGCTGCCTGGTGGTATCAGAACAAATCGGCTTCGTCGACGGCCCCTGCCGCAGCCGGACCAGCCCCTGCGGGTGGACAGCGCATGCCTGCGGTGGAAGTGGCCAAGGTGGATGCAGTCACGCTGATCGATGAAACGCAATCGGTTGGCAGTTTGCGTTCACGCCAAAGTGTGATGCTGCGTCCTGAGGTTGCCGGGCGCATCAAGCAGATTTTCATCAACGATGGCCAGCGTGTCCAAAAGGGGCAGTTGCTTGTGCAGCTGGACGATCAGCTGCAGGCGGCGCAATTGGCTCAGGCCAAAGCCGAGCTGTCAATCGCTCTGGCCAACCACAAGCGCAATCAAGAGCTGGTGGCACAGAACTTCATCAGCAAACGTTCGCTGGATGAGAGCGCGGCCGCGCTGGATGTGGCTCAGGCCAAACTGGATCTGGCCGCAGCCACATTGCAGCGTCTGAAAATCCTGGCGCCCTTCAATGGGGTCGCCGGCCTCAAGCAGGTGAGCGTAGGCGACTACCTCAAGGACGGTGCAGACATCGTCAACATCGAGGACCTGGACGCGGTGCTGGTGGACTTCCGTTTGCCTGAGCGTTTCCAGGCAAAGATTCAACCTGGTCAGAAAACACAACTCAACATCGATGCATTGCCCGGCCGACCTTTTGCGGCAGTGGTACAGGCGGTGGATCCCTTGATCGATGCCAATGGCCGCTCGGTAGGCATTCGCGGCTGTATTGACAACCGTCAGCAACAGTTGCGGCCGGGCATGTTTGCCCGTGTCAAGACTGTGTTTGGTGTGCGTGACAAAGCCTTGATGATTCCAGAAGAGGCCATCGTTCCACAAGGTGGCCGCACGTTCGTTGTCAAGGTCATTCCTGGCGACCAGCCTGATGTGTTGGTGTCGCAACGTGTGGCTGTCAAAGTGGGGGTTCGGCAGCCTGGCAAAGTGGAAATTCTGGAAGGCCTGACGGCAGGCGAGTCGGTCGTCACTGCAGGACATCAGCGCTTGCAAAAAGACGGTACAGCCGTGCGGGTGATTGATTTGTCCCGAACCGCCGGACAGGCTGCAGCCCCGGCAAGCAGTCCGGCCAGTGCACCAGGTGCGGTGGCTTCGGTGTCTCGTGCGGATGCACCGTCTTCCTCGCCAGCTTTGGCCCAAACAGCGCCAGTCAAGCCTGCTGCCGTGAGTGGTCCCAATCCCTGCCTGAAAGGCTGAGATGCAGCTCGCAGAAATTTCCATTCGCCGGCCCGTGCTGGCCGTGGTCATGTCCTTGCTGATCCTTTTGATTGGCGCGGTGAGTTTTGACCGTTTGTCCGTGCGTGAATATCCCAAGATCGACGAGCCTACGGTCACGGTCAGCGTCAAGTACCCTGGCGCATCGGCGGAGGTGATTGAAAGCCAGGTCTCCAAACCGTTGGAGGACTCGATTGCCGGCATCGATGCGGTCGATGTGATTACCTCGATCAGCCGGGCCGAGCAATCACAGATCACGGTTCGTTTTCGTCTTGAGAAAGATGCTGACACTGCGGCAGCAGAAGTGCGTGACCGCACCTCGCGTGTGCGCAATCGTCTGCCTCAGGCGATTGAAGAGCCTGTCATCGCCAAGGTGGAGGCCGATGCGTTTCCTGTGATCTGGCTGGCGTTTTCCAGCGATACGCTCAACCCATTGCAGATCAATGATTTGATCAACCGGATTGTCAAGCCTCGCCTGCAAACGGTGACAGGCGTGGCCGATGTGCGTATCTATGGTGAACGCAAGTACGCCATGCGTGTCTGGCTGGAGCCCGAACGGCTGGCCGCCTACAAATTGGCACCGCAGGATGTGGAGGACGCCATTCGTCGCAACAACCTCGAGTTGCCAGCAGGCAGGATTGAATCCAATCAACGCGAATTCACCGTCACCTCACAAACCGACCTCACGCGAGCAGGGCAGTTCGGCGACATCGTGGTCAAGCTGGTCAACGGGTTCCCCGTCAAGATCCGCGATGTGGCGCGTGTGCAAGAAGGTGCCGCTGACGAGCGCAGCGCGGTGAGGCTGGGCGGGCAGAACGCCATTTCAGCTGGCGTGATCCGACAAGCCACAGCCAACCCGCTTGAATTGTCCAAAGGGGTTCGCGAGATGATGCCGCGACTGGAGGCCGACTTGCCGCCGGGCATCACCATCAGTGTGGCCAATGACAACTCGGTGTTCATTGACCGGTCCATCAAGAGTGTTTTCCAGACCATTGTGGAAGCGGTGATTCTGGTGGCCTTGGTGATTTTTGTTTTTCTGCGCACGGTGAGGGCCTCCATCATTCCCATCATCACGATTCCCGTGAGTCTGATTGGGACGTTTGCCATGATGGCGCTGGCAGGCTTCACCATCAATACACTGACTTTGCTGGCGCTGGTGCTCGCCATCGGTTTGGTGGTGGACGATGCGATTGTGGTGCTGGAAAACATTTACCGGCACATTGAAGAGGGCCTTGACCCGTTTTCGGCCGCCATCAAGGGGGCCAAGGAAATCGGTTTTGCCGTGATTGCCATGACCGCCACGCTGGCTGCGGTGTTTGCGCCACTGGCTTTCACGCCCGGCCGGACAGGCAAACTGTTCACCGAATTTGCCCTGGCCCTTGCGGGGTCGGTGATCGTCTCGGGCTTTGTGGCCTTGACGCTGTCGCCCATGATGAGTTCCAAGTTGCTCAGGCACAACCCGACACCGGGCTGGTTCGATCGCACCATGGAGCACTTGCTCACGCGACTGTCCGATGGTTATGAGCAAGTCCTGCGCTGGGTCTTGATCAAGGCCCGCTGGCTGGTGCTGCTGGTGATGGTTGGCAGTGGCGTGGCGCTTGCGCTCATCTACCCCGGCATGAAACAAGAGTTGGCGCCGCTGGAAGACCGAGGTGTTTTGCTGGCCACCGTGACCGCACCGGATGGCTCCACACTCGAATACACCGATCGCTATGCCAAGGCGCTGGAGCGCATGGGCGAGAAGTACCCCGAGTTTGACAGGATCTTTGCCAACATCGGCAACCCCACAGTCGCGCAGGGCTCGGTCATTTACCGCGCCGTCGATTGGGAAAACCGCAAGCGCACGACGCTGGAAATCTCGCGCGAACTGGCACCGAAGTTTGGTGGCTTGCCTGGCGTGACTGCTTTCCCGATCACGCCGCCTTCTCTCGGGCAAGGCTTTCGCGAGCGTCCGGTCAACTTCGTCATCCTGACGTCCGACAGTTACCAGAACCTCAACGCGGTCACCCGTCAGATGCTCGACGAGATCGCCAAAAACCCAGGCATTCTGTCGCCGGATGTGGATTTGCGTCTGAACAAGCCCGAGTTGCGCATTGAGGTGGATCGGGACAAAACCGTTGAGCTGGGCGTGAACGTGGATGCGGTGGCCAAAGCCCTTGAAACCATGCTGGGTGGCCGTGTCGTGACCCGCTACAAGCGCGATGCCGAACAGTACGACGTGATCGTGCAAACCCTGGCCAGCGGCCGCAACACGCCCGATGACATCGACAACATCTATGTCCGTGGTCGAAACGAGGCCATGATCCCGCTGTCCGCAGTAGTGAAAGTGCGCGAAAGCGTCTCTCCGCGTGAGTTGAACCACTTCGGACAACGCCGCTCCGTGTCCATCACGGCCAATCTGGCGCCTGACTACTCCTTGGGCGAAGCCCTGAAGTTCCTCGACGCGACGGCGGCCAAGGTGCTCAAACCAGGATACACCACCGAACTCAATGGCACTTCGCGTGAATTCAAGAATTCGCAAGGGGCCTTGGTCATCGTTTTTGTGCTGGCGCTTTTCTTCATCTTCCTGGTGTTGGCTGCACAGTTCGAGAGTTTCATCGATCCTTTTGTGATCATGTTGTCGGTCCCCTTGTCGATGGTTGGGGCCATGCTCGCGTTGCAATGGACGGGAGGATCGCTCAATGTGTACTCACAGATCGGCTTGATCACTTTGGTGGGCTTGATCACCAAGCACGGTATCCTGATTGTGGAGTTCACCAACCAACTGAGGGAGGGTGGCATGGAAATGCGCGACGCCCTGATCAAGGCCTCCGGGCAACGTTTGCGTCCGATCTTGATGACCACAGGGGCCATGGTTCTTGGGGCTGTGCCGCTGGCGCTGGCCAAGGGGGCGGGCGCCGAGAGCCGCACGCAAATCGGCTGGGTGATTGTGGGCGGCATGTCTCTGGGCACTTTGCTGACGATCTTTGTGGTGCCCACCATGTATTCGCTGCTGGCCCGAAAGAGCGTGCCCGGACCCAACAAGGCTGTGGTGCAGGATCAACCGAGCGAGGTGCCACACTGAGTGGCCCGGGCAGCTGCCATGCATGGAGAAGGGGCTGTTCAGCCCCTTTTTTGCGTTTGCTGCACCTGCTTCAGAGGTGCCCGTCAAACATCATCACATCGACCCAGTCCCCAGGCTGGACATCGCCCTGCATGTGACCGAGCACGATCAGGCCGTTGGCCTGCACCATGGAGTTGAGCACCCCCGAGCCTTGGTTGCCGGTGATGCACACGCTCAACTGGCCGTCGTTGGCCAGACGCACAATGCCGCGCTGGTACTCGGTGCGGCCGGGCTTCTTGCGCAGGCTGTCTTCGGCGCGGGCCTTGAGAAGAGGCTGTGCGGGCGCTTTCCAGCCCATGAGTTGCTGCAGGGCCGGGCGCACAAAAGCGGCAAAGGTCACCATCACGGCAACCGGATTGCCCGGCAGCCCGAACAGCAGGGCAGAGCGATCGCCTTGCTGGATGCGACCCACCGCCATGGGGCGACCGGGGCGCATGGCGATGCGCCAGAAAGCGACATCGCCCAACTGCTTCATCATGGCCTTGGTGTGGTCGGCTTCGCCCACACTCACGCCGCCGCTGGTGATGACGGCGTCGGCCTGCGCAGCCGCCTGGCGAAATGCCGCCTCGAGCGCTGCCGGGTCGTCTTTCACCACCCCCATGTCGATCACTTCGCAGCCCAGGTGGCGCAGCATGCCGTGGACGGTGTAGCGGTTGCTGTCGTACACAGCACCCTCGCGCGGGGCTTCGCCCAGGCTGAGGATTTCATCGCCTGTGGAGAAATACGCCACACGCGGGCGGCGCCACACCGTGACTTCGGGCAATCCCAGGCTGGCCAGCAAACCGCAGGCTGCAGGCGTCAGGCGCGAGCCTGTCATCAGGGCGGGCTGTCCGGCCATCAGGTCTTCGCCCAGCAGACGGCGGTTGTCGCCGGTCTGCAGCAGGCCTGCAGGCACGGTGATGTGTTCGCCATCGATCTGCACCAGTTCCTGAGGGGCCACGGTGTCGAGCCCGGTCGGCATGATCGCGCCGGTCATGATGCGCACGCATTCACCGGCCTGCACCTGACCTGTCCAGGCGGCCCCAGCCAGCGCTGTGCCCACCACGCGAAAGCGGGTGACGTGATCACTGGCGAGTTCATCGCCCCGGAAGGCGAAGCCGTCCATGGCCGAGTTGTCGTGGGGCGGTACGCTGATGGGGGAGATGACGTCACGGGCCACGATCCGGTCCAGTGCCTGCAGGATGGGCACGGTTTCGGTCTCGCGCACGGGCTGCACCAGCTCGGACAGGAAGCGGTTCACATGGCTTGCAGACAGGGCCTGCGGGTCATAGCCTTGCAGGCGTTCTGCGATGTCCTGAAGTGAAAGTGGCGCGGTCATGTGGGGTCAAAGGGATTCGAGCTGCTGCAACTCTTGCAAGGTGTTGGCGTTTGAAAAAGCCTGCGGACTGTCGCCGGGCTGGTCAAAAGGCACGATGGCGCAGCGGTGTTGAGCCGTCCAGGCGTCGATCTTGCGACCGCCGGCCTGTGTGAAGGCCACCAGGCTTTCGAGCAGATCGACCTTGAGCAGGCAAAAAACCGGTTGCGGGCGCACCGTGCCATCGGCTTCTGGCGCTGCGGCCATGGCCAGGTCCGCGTCCTGCGCAATCAGCGCCTGGTGCAGGCGTTCGACCAAATCCAGCGGAAACAGCGGGGTGTCGCAAGGCACGGTGAGCAGCAGCGGTGTTTCGCAGCGCTCCAGGCCCGTGAGGAAACCCGCCAGCGGGCCGGCGTAATCGCTCAGGCTGTCGGGCCAGACCTGCACACCCAAAGACTCGTAAGCCGACAGATTGCGATTGGCATTGATCAGCACTTCCTGTGGCGGCAGGCTTTGCAGTTGCAGGCGCATCAGGGTTTGCAGCGCCAGAGGCAGGCCCCGGAAGTTTTGCAGGCCTTTGTCGATCCCGCCCATGCGCGAGCCTCGGCCACCGGCAAGGATGAGGCCAGTGATGGCGGTCGGTGTGTTGAAGTCGTGCATGTGTTCAGCCACCGATGTAGCTCATTTCCACCCGTTTGACGGGGCCGCTGTGGGTGTCTGGGGGCTGAAGGCTGCGCAGGCGTGAGTACTGGTCATTGCGACCACGCCAGATGGCGTCCAGCGTGGCAGCGATGTGCGCGTCCGACGCATGTTGTTCGCGCAGCAGTGGCCGCAGGTCATAGCCCTGGCTGGCAAACAGGCACAGGTACACGCGCCCTTCGGTGGACAGACGGGCCCGGTTGCAGTCGCCACAAAAAGCCTGGGTCACGCTGCTGATGACGCCCACCTCGCCCAAGGCCGGATCGTGCAATCCTTGTGCGTTTGCATAAGCCCAGCGCTCGGCGGTTTCGCCGGGGCTGCTCGGGCTCAGGGCCACCATCGGCCATTCGGCGCGCAGCCGCTCGATCACTTGCGCGCTGGGCAGGACTTCATCCATGCGCCAGCCGTTCGTGGCGCCCACGTCCATGTATTCGATGAAGCGCAGCACCACGCCCGAGCCCCGGAAATGCCGGGCCATCGGGATGATTTCGTGGTCGTTGGTGCCGCGCTTGACCACCATGTTCACCTTGATGGGGCCGAGGCCTGCCTTGTGGGCTGCTTCGATCCCCGCCAGCACATCGGCCACCGGGAAGTCGACATCGTTCATGCGGCGAAAGACCGCGTCGTCGAGCCCATCCAGGCTCACGGTGGCGCGCTGCAAGCCCGCGTCCTTGAGGCTTTGGGCCTTGCGTGCCAGCAATGAACCGTTGGTGGTCAGGGTCAGGTCCAGCGGCTGACCGTCGGGTGTTTTCAGCGCCGCCAGTTGGGCGACCAGGATCTCGATGTTCTTGCGCAGCAGCGGCTCGCCCCCGGTCAGGCGGATTTTGCGCACCCCGCGCTCGACAAACAGGCGCGCCGTGCGGGTGATTTCCTCAAAGCTCAGCAAGGCACTGTGGGGCAGGTAGGTGTAGTCCTTGTCAAAGACTTCCTTGGGCATGCAGTAGCTGCAGCGGAAGTTGCAGCGGTCGGTCACGCTGATGCGAAGGTCATGCAAAGGACGTTGCAACTGGTCAAGCGGCAGCTCGCCCAGTGCCTGCAAGGGCGTGGCTGCGGGCAAAGGCCAGCTCGGGTGGCGCTGATCGACCAGCGGAATGACGCGTTCGGACATGGCGAGATTGTGCCCGAGGCCAGAGGCCCGGACCCTGTCAGGGCCAATCCTGGCTCAGGCGGTCAGACGCAGCGGGCGCCATCGACCTCGATGCACACGCCACTGATGAACGCGGCTTCGTCGCTGGCCAGGTAGAGCGCGGCGTTCGCCACGTCCAGCGCGGTCGAAAAACGCCCCAGCGGAATGGTGGCCAGGAATTTCGCCCGACGTGCTTCGTCCACCGGGCCTCCTGCAAACTCGGCCGAGAGCCCGGTGTCGGGGTTGAAGACCGGGTTGATGCAGTTCACACGGATGTTGTCGGGTCCCAGCTCGGCCGCCAGTGATTTGCTGGTGGTGATGACGGCCCCTTTGGAGCCGTTGTACCAGGTCAGGCCGGGGCGAGGGCGCACACCCGCTGTGGAGGCGATGTTGATGAAACTGCCGCCGCCAAACTGACGAAACACCGGGGTGGCGTGGATGGTGGAGAGGTAAATGCTCTTCATGTTGACCGCGTAGCAACGGTCGAATTCGTCCTCGGGCACTTCGAGTGCCGGGCGGTTGCGGTGCGTCCAGCCCGCGTTGTTGACCACCACGTCCAGGCGGCCAAACTGCTTCACGGCAGCCTGCACCAGGGCCTGAACCTGTTCGGATTTCGTCACATCCGCAGGCACAAAGCAGGCCTGGCCACCTGCGGCCACGATCTCGGCCGTGACCTTCTCGCCCAAAGTGGGTTGGATGTCGTTGACGACGATCTTGGCGCCTTCGGCAGCCAGGCGTTTGGCGATGCCTTCGCCGATGCCGCCACCCGAGCCGGTGACGATGATGACTTTGTCTTTCACGCGCATGAGCAATCCTTGAAGTTGAGTTAACCGTGGGCAATGGCCACGGTCTTGAGGGTGGTGAAGCCCAGCAGGGCTTCGAAACCTTTTTCGCGGCCGTAACCTGACGACTTGACACCGCCAAAGGGCAGCTCCACGCCGCCGCCGGCCCCGTAGTTGTTGATGAACACCTGGCCGCTGCGCACGCGCCGGGCCATGCGGAACTGGCGCGCGCCATCCCGAGTCCACACGCCCGCCACCAGACCGAATTCGGTGGCGTTGGCCAGTTCCACCGCATGGTCTTCGTCGGTGAAGGACAGGGCTGACAGGACCGGGCCGAACACTTCCTCCTGGGCCAGCCGATGCTTCACAGGCACATCGCGCAGCAGGGTCGGGGCCTGGTAGTAGCCGGTGCTTGGGGCTTCAGGCGAGATGCGCCCTTGGGCCACGATGGCGATGCCGTCGTGCCTGGCCTGGTCCAGGAAAACGGTGACGCGTTCGAGTTGGCTGGCCCGGATCAGAGGACCCAGGTCAAGATCCTGCCGGGCATGACCTGCCTGCAGGTGACCGAAGGCTTGGCCCAGACGCTCCAGCAGCGGCTCGTAAATGCCTTGCTGGATCAGCACGCGCGAGCCCGCGCTGCAGGTCTGGCCCGAGTTCTGCACGATGGCGTTGACCACCACCGGGATGGCTGCGTCCAGATCGGCATCGTCAAAAATGATTTGCGGGCTTTTGCCGCCCAGCTCCAGCGTGACCGGGCAATGCCGCTCGGCCGCGACTTGCTGGATCAGGGTGCCTACCCGAGGGCTGCCGGTGAAGCTGATGTGGTCGATGCCCGGGTGGCGAGCCAGAGCGTCGCCTACCTCGTGACCGTAGCCGGTGACGATGTTGATGGCCCCGGGCGGAAAGCCCACTTCGGCAGCCAGCTGCGCAACGCGGATCAGGCTCAGGCAGGCGTCTTCCGCGGGTTTGACCACGCAGGCGTTGCCTGCGGCCAGCGCGCCGCCCACGCTGCGGCCAAAAATCTGCATCGGGTAGTTCCAGGGGATCACATGGCCGGTGACGCCGTGCGGCTCGCGCCAGGTCAACACGCTGTAGCCGTTCTGGTAGGGCAGGGTTTCGCCGTGCAGCTTGTCACAGGCCCCGGCATAAAACTCGAAGTAGCGCGCCAGCGCAACCGCGTCGGCGGCAGCCTGTCGGGTGGGTTTGCCGCAGTCGCGCTGCTCCAGAGCGGCCAGCTCGGCAGCGTGTTCAGCGACCTTGCGCGACAGGGCCATCAACAGGCGCCCGCGCTCCACGGCGGTCAGACGGCCCCAGGGACCCTGGAACGCTGCACGGGCTGCCGAGACCGCCTGGTCGATGTCTGCTGCCTCGCTGCGCTGGATCTGGTCAAACACCTGGCCGTCGGACGGATCGATCACATCGATCGTTTTTCCGCTGGAAGAAGGCAGGGGCTGGTTGGCGATGAAATTCAGTTGCATGGGGGCATTGTGCGTCAGCCTGGATTTTTGAAAATCACGCCGGGGACAGCACATGAAAAAGGCCCGCCGAAGCGGGCCTTTGACTGGAGTCGGTCCTCTCAGCCCCCGTGGAACTTCACCACCAGCGGCACGATCAGCAGGGCCACGATGTTGATGATCTTGATCAGCGGGTTGATGGCCGGGCCAGCGGTGTCCTTGTAGGGGTCGCCCACCGTGTCACCGGTCACGGCGGCCTTGTGTGCCTCGGAGCCTTTGCCGCCGTGGTGGCCGTCTTCGATGTACTTCTTGGCGTTGTCCCAGGCACCGCCGCCGGTGCACATCGAAATCGCCACAAACAGGCCGGTCACGATGGTGCCCATGAGCAGGCCGCCCAGGGCTTTGGGGCCGAGCAGCAGGCCCACCAGCACCGGCACGATCACCGGCAGCAGGCTGGGCACCACCATTTCCTTGATGGCGGCACTGGTCAGCATGTCCACGGCCTTGCCGTATTCGGGCTTGGCAGTGCCTTCCATGATGCCGGCGATCTCCTTGAACTGGCGGCGCACTTCCACCACCACCGAGCCAGCAGCACGGCCCACGGCCTCCATGGCCATGGCGCCGAACAGGTAGGGGATCAGGCCGCCGATGAACAGGCCAATGATCACCAGCGGGTCGGACAGGTCAAAGCTGATGGCCTTGCCGTAGGACTCCAGCTTGTGGGTGTAGTCGGCAAACAGCACCAGCGAAGCGAGCCCTGCCGAGCCAATCGCATAGCCTTTGGTCACGGCCTTGGTGGTGTTGCCCACAGCGTCCAGCGGGTCGGTGATGTCGCGCACGCTGCTGGGCAGCTCGCTCATCTCGGCAATGCCGCCGGCGTTGTCGGTGATGGGGCCGTAGGCGTCCAGTGCCACCACGATGCCGGCCATGCTCAGCATGGACATGGCGGCCACGGCGATGCCGTACAGGCCACCCAGTGCGTAGGCGGTCCAGATGGCCAGACACACGAACATCACCGGCCAGGCGGTGGAGCGCATGGACACGCCCAGACCGGCAATGATGTTGGTGCCGTGGCCCGTGGTCGAGGCCTGGGCGATGTGCTGCACCGGGCTGTACTGTGTGCCGGTGTAGAACTCGGTGATCCAGACCAGCAGAGCCGTCAGCAGCAGGCCCACGGTGCAGGCGCCAAACAGCTTCATCTGGCTGCCCGCCGCGCCCAGTGCGTTGTCGGGCATCAGCGAGGTGGTGACGAAGTAAAAGGCGATCAGCGACAGGATGCCTGCAATCGCCAGGCCCTTGTAGAGCGCAGGCATCACATTGGTCATGCCGGGGCTGGCCTTGACGAAGAAGCAACCGATGATGGACGCCACGATCGACACTGCGCCCAGGGCCAGCGGATAGAGCACCGCTTGCCCAGGGGCTGCGGTGACCAGCAGGGCGCCCAGCACCATGGTGGCGATCAGCGTGACGGCGTAGGTCTCGAACAGGTCGGCGGCCATGCCGGCGCAGTCGCCCACGTTGTCGCCCACGTTGTCGGCGATCACGGCGGGGTTGCGCGGATCGTCTTCGGGGATGCCGGCTTCGACCTTGCCCACCAAGTCGGCGCCCACGTCAGCGCCCTTGGTGAAGATGCCGCCGCCCAGACGCGCAAAGATGGAAATCAGCGAGGAGCCGAAGGCAAAGCCGATCAGCGGGTTGAGCAGGGTGGCCAGGTTCTTGTCGGGCGTCAGGCTACCGTTGCCGGTCAGGAACCAGAAAAAGCCGGTGACGCCCAGCAGGCCCAGACCTACCACCAGCATGCCGGTGATGGCGCCGCCTCGGAAGGCCACGTCCAGCGCAGGGCCAATGCCGTGGGTGGCGGCCTGGGCGGTGCGCACGTTGGCGCGTACCGACACGTTCATGCCGATGAAGCCGCAGGCGCCCGAGAGCACGGCACCAATGACGAAACCAATCGCCGTGGTGCTGTCCAGAAACACGCCCATGAGCACCGTCAGCACGACGCCGACGATCGCGATGGTTTTGTATTGACGGGCCAGGTAGGCTGCGGCCCCGGCCTGGATGGCCGCCGCGATTTCCTGCATGCGGGCATTGCCCGCGTCTTGGGAAAGAATCCAGCCCCGGGCCCAGATGCCGTAGATCACGGCCAATAGCCCGCAGACGAGCGCCAACATCAGCGCTGAATTTCCTGTCATCGTGTTCTCCTCGATGGTTGTCGCAGAACAGAGGTGCAACGCTGGGGAGGCACCTCCACGGCGTTGCTTCCTCGTTGCCGAAAACCGGAGAACGATTGGCCAACGCCTCATTAAAGAGGCATGGGCGGGCTGGGCGCAAGCCCTGTGAAAGTAAAATCGGGGTTAATCCCTAGCGATTCTGATTTTCATCAACTTTTCATCACGAGACCTGCAAGATGTCCCTCGACAACGTCACCCCCGGTAAAAACGTCCCCGAAGCCTTCAACGTGATCATCGAAATCCCGATGAACGCCGACCCGATCAAATACGAGGTGGACAAGGAAACCGGTGCCCTGTTCGTGGACCGTTTCATGACCACCGCCATGCACTACCCGACCAACTACGGTTATGTGCCCCAGACCCTGTCGGGCGACGGTGACCCGGTCGACGTGCTGGTCATCACCCCCTACGCCCTGCACCCTGGCGTGGTGGTGCCTTGCCGCCCCCTGGGCATCCTGATGATGGAAGACGAGGCTGGCGTGGACGGCAAGGTCATTGCCGTGCCGACCAGCAAGATTCTGCCGATGTACGACCACTGGAAGTCCATTGAAGATGTGAACTCCATGCGTCGTAATGCGATTGCCCACTTCTTCGAGCACTACAAGGACCTCGAAAAAGGCAAATGGGTCAAGGTGCTGGGCTGGGAAGGCATTGACGCTGCCAAAAAGGAAGTCACCGACGGCATCGCCGCCTACAACGCTGCCAAGAAGTGATGTCCATGTGTCCCGCTGCGGCGGGGCAGACGCACCAGGCCTGCCCGATTGGCAGGCCTTTTTCATGGCCGTTTCAGGGGCGAGTGCAATTGCAATTCGCCCATGTAGGCATCGATGCCCAGGCTCTCGCGCTCCAGATAGCGCTGCACAGCCTCGGCAAAGCCTGGGTGGGCCAGCCAATGGGCGCTGGCCGTGGGGGTGGGGAGCAGGGCGCGGGCCATCTTGTGCTCGCCTTGGGCGCCGCCTTCAAAGCGTTGCACGCCGTGGGCAATGCACCAGGCGATGGGCTGGTAGTAGCAGGCCTCGAAGTGCAGGCAGTCCACCCGCTCCAGGGCACCCCAGTAGCGACCGTAGGCCACGGTGGTGTGTCCCTGCGCATCGGCCTGCAGCCCGATCAGGCTCATGGCCATGGGCTGGCCTTGCCGCTCGCCCACAAACAGCAACCAGTTGTGCGGCATGTGCGCGCGCATCTGCTCAAAAAAACCGGGCTGGAGGTAGGGTGGGTTGCCGTGTTCCCAATAGGTTTGCTGGTAACAGCGTTGCACAAAAGCCCAATCGCTGGCGCTGATGGCCTGGCCTTGAATGGCCCGGAATGTGACGCCTGCATCCTGTACCTTGCGGCGTTCCTGCCGGATTTTTTTGCGTTTTTCCTGGTTCAGGCCGCCCAGAAAGTCGTCAAAGTCCTGCCACCGCTGGTTTTGCCAATGGAACTGGACCTGCTGGCGTTGCAGCCAACCCGCCCGGGCGCAGGCGGCCAGGTCCTGCGGGTCGGCGAACAGGACATGCAGGGAAGGCAGCTGTCTGGCTTCGCACCAGGCTTGCAAGGCCTGCACCAGCGCCCAGCGGGCTTGTGCGTCGATCGCCAGCAGGCGGGTGCCGGGCACAGGGGTGAATGGCGGCGCCACCAGGGCCTTGGGGTAGTAGGCCAGTCCGTGCCGCTCGTAAGCCTCGGCCCAGGCCCAGTCAAAGACGTATTCCCCCCGCGAATGGCTTTTCAGGTACACCGGACAGGCAGCGGCCAGGGTGTCGCCCTGCCACAGGCTGATCAGCTGCAGTGTCCAGCCGGTCTCGGGGATGGCCGAGCCGCTGGTGGCCATGGCCGACAGGTAGGCGTGGCGCATGAAGGGCGTGGGCGCGGGCTGCCGTGCCAGCAGGCCGTCCCACAAACTGGGTGCGATGGCATCCATGTCGTTGAAGACACGGGTGACATAATTGACCCCGATATTTCCCAGCACCTGTATGACTCTCCAGATTTGCGTCGCTCAACTCAATTTTGTCGTGGGCGACATGTCGGGCAACGCCCGCAAGATCATTGACACCGCTCGCGAAGCTTATGCCCGTGGCGCCCGACTCGTGCTCACGCCCGAGTTGTCGATCTGCGGCTATGCGGCAGAAGACCTGTTCCTGCGCCCGGCGTTCATCGACGCCTGCGATGATGCCCTGAAAACCATCGCGCGGGAGCTGGCCGGGTTAAAGGGCCTGCATGTCGTTGTGGGTCACCCCGAGGGCGGGGGGGTACGCACGCGCAGCGTGGCCGTGACGCGCCGCCACAACCGGGCTTCGGTTTTTTGCGAAGGCCAGCGTGTGGCCCATTACGACAAGCGTGAGTTGCCCAACTACCAGGTCTTTGACGAGCGCCGCTATTTCACACCCGGTGAGCAGGCTGGCGTGTTCGAGGTCGATGGCGTCAAGGTCGGTTTGCTGATCTGTGAAGACGCCTGGTTCCAGGAGCCCGCCCGTGCTGCCCGTGACGCCGGAGCGCAGGTGCTGGCTGTGCTCAACGCCTCGCCTTTCCATGCGGGCAAGAGCGCCGAGCGCGAGCAGCGCATGCGCGAGCGGGTGGCCGACTGCGGTCTGCCCCTGATTTATGCCCATCTGGTGGGTGGTCAGGATGAAGTGATTTTTGAGGGGCGGTCTTTTGCGATTGACGCAAAAGGCACGGTCGTGGCGCGTGCCGAGGGCTTTCGCGAGGCCACCCAGGACCTGTCGGTCGAGGTGGTCTCGGGCGTGGCGCAATTGACCGCTGCAGCTGCGGCCCTCACGGGACTGCCCAGTGCCGAGGCCGAGCTGTGGGACGCCCTGGTGCTGGGTGTGCGCGACTACCTGGGCAAGAACGGTTTCAAGGGCGCCATCCTGGGCCTGTCCGGTGGCATCGATTCGGCGCTGGTGCTGGCGATTGCCGTGGACGCGATCGGGGCCGACAAGATCCATGCGGTCATGATGCCCTCACCCTACACGGCCGACATCAGCTGGATCGACAGCCGTGACATGGTCAAACGTCTGGGGGTGCGCTACGACGAGATCGCCATTGCCCCTTTGTTTGACGGATTCAGGCTGGCTTTGGCCGGGCAGTTCACCGGTCTGGCCGAAGACACCACCGAAGAAAACATCCAGGCCCGAATTCGTGGCACCTTGCTCATGGCCTTGTCCAACAAGACCGGTGCCATTGTGCTGACCACGGGCAACAAGAGCGAGATGGCCACGGGCTACTGCACGCTTTACGGCGACATGGCGGGCGGTTTCGCTGTCATCAAGGACGTGGTCAAGACCCGTGTGTTTGCTCTGGCCCGCTGGCGCAACCAGAACGACCCATACGGTACGGGCCAGGCCCCCATTCCCGAGCGCATCATCACCCGCCCGCCCAGCGCCGAGTTGCGCCCGGATCAGAAGGATCAAGACAGTCTGCCGGCCTATGAGGTGCTGGACGCCATCATCGAGCGCTACATGGAAAACGACGAGAGCGTGGAAGCCTTGATCGCTGACGGCTTTGAGCGTGCCGACGTGGAGAAGGTCACCCGACTGATCAAGCTCAATGAGTACAAACGCCGCCAGGCTCCGGTGGGCATTCGCGTCACCCACCGCAGTTTTGGCAAGGATTGGCGTTATCCTATGACCAACCGTTTTCGCGCCTGATTCAACCGAGGATTTTCCAAAATGAAACAAATCACAGCCGTCATCAAACCTTTCAAACTCGAAGAAGTCCGTGAAGGCCTGGCCGAGTGCGGTGTGACCGGTTTGACAGTGACCGAAGTCAAGGGCTTTGGCCGTCAGAAGGGCCACACCGAGCTGTACCGTGGCGCCGAGTATGTGGTCGATTTTTTGCCCAAGGTGAAGGTGGAAGTCGTCGTCAAGGACGATGATGTGGACCGCTGCGTCGATGCGATCGTCAAGGCAGCACGCACAGGCAAGATCGGTGACGGCAAGATTTTCGTGACTTCGGTCGAACGTGTGGTGCGCATCCGCACAGGCGAGCAGGACGACAGCGCCATCTGAGATCACCTTGGCCCATGAAAAAGCCCGGTACTTTGCAGTCCGGGCTTTTTTGTTTGCTCTGGCGCTTGGGTCAGAGGTCTTGAGTACGGGCTGGAGGCGAGAATCCGGCCGACTCCACCAGTTGGCGCAGCAAGGCTTCGGGTTCTGAGCCGAGCTGGACCAGGTCCATTTGCCAGTCGCCCATGAAGCCTTGCTGGATCACCTGGCCCATGAAGGTCATCAGGTGGTCGTAGTAGCCGTGGCTGTTGAGGATGCCGACCGGTTTGTCGTGGTAGCCAAGCTGGCGCCAGGTCCAGACCTCGAACAGTTCTTCAAAGGTGCCAATGCCGCCGGGCAGGGCCATGAAGGTGTCGGCACGCTCGGCCATCATGCGTTTGCGCTCGTGCATGGTGTCGACCACATGCA